>Ga0208299_1002038_pt1 | contig 14190 bp, 25 predicted proteins | sample 15_taG_FD_184089 | JGI IMG/M metagenome (GOLD analysis project Ga0208299, IMG submission 184089) | Marine viral communities from the Subarctic Pacific Ocean - 15_ETSP_OMZ_AT15312 metaG (SPAdes) (version 2) | ecosystem: Environmental > Aquatic > Marine > Oceanic | place: Pacific Ocean | collected...
GTGGTAAAATGAAACGACTTAGGCACATCACGAAAGAATATGTTGCTCACGAACGAGGAGACCTTGGAACGAACATCGCCGATGCCGACTTTCCTATCGTCGTTGGCTACCAGGGTAGGTCCGAGATTGCGTACGACCAATCCGATCTCGACGACATCTTGGACGATATCGCGCCCTTGCGCGGTCCTGGTATTCCTTACAGCTTGGATTCGTTGTCAGAAATGGAACCAGACGAAATGCCCGTTGGTATTGAAATCGAAACATTCACAGAGAGTAAAGACATGAGAATCACGAAGAAGCAATTACGAGGAATAATTAGGGAAGTGGCGTTTTCTGACGAGACCGAGGCCGGTCAAGTCCTTAGTACGTGGGAAGAGGATGAGGACTTTCGGTTGGAGGTCGAGTTTGAGGCAAGCATCAAGTCATTGATTGTGGGGTACCACAAGGACGGTCTCGGACGCAAAAACATCGCCAACGTGTTAGGTCGCTTTGCGAAAAAGTATGCGCGATACTAGGCGGAGGTGAAGAGATGAAAGTCACAAAGAGACAGCTTCGAAGAATCATCAAAGAAGAGAAGCAAAAGCTTCTAAACGAAATGGACTTTGGGCTCCAACCGTTTGATCTTCAAAAGGGATCGAACATCAGGGCGATACGAAGGGTGACGGTACCTGAGTACATGCAACAAATAGGCGGTCGCAAGATCGTGCAAAAGGGCTCGATGTGGGTGGTCGATGCTGTCGGGTCGGGCAGTGGTCCTGAAGACGTTATCGCCTACGGACCTGGGTACGTGCAGATCGTTATTTCCCCATGGGATCTAAGCTCGTTTGAGTTGGTGAAAAAATGAAAATCACCAAGAGACAACTTAGAAAAATCATCAAGGAACGCGTTGGGGAGGATCACGTCTTCGACGCTGAACTGAACCTCGAGACCGCTTTGGGACAATTGCTTGACGCACACATCGACAGCGAGTGGAATGATACCGAATCGGCCTACCCGAACGATGCACTTCCTGGTCACGGGATTGTAAACAACGCAGGCGCCAAGGTAATGAAGTTTGCGAAGGACTGGTGGAAACAGCAGAAAGAAATCGAAGGCATGCCTCGCGAGGATTGGGAATAATGAAAATCACAAGACGACAGCTTAGAAGAATCATCAAGGAAGAGTTGTCATTTGATAATGCTGCTTGGGAGTCTGGGCGACACGACGCAAGAATGGCTGCAGCCGGCAAAGGCGATATCGATCAGGAGCGATTCGATAACGATAAAAGCTATGCAGCAGGCGTTGACTTCGAACAAGAAGAGCAGGATAATAGGCTATCCTGGCAACAGGATCGTGCGCCATTCCACGAATCGACTATAGTCACGAAGCGACAGCTTAGAAGAATCATCCGTGAGGAGTACGCGACGATCGATTACGATTTCGCAGAAGAAGTCGAGACCGTCGCCGACGCGTGGGCGGGTGGCGATAACCTTGCGCTGAACATCGATCACTCGAAAGCGGTGGGTAGCGAAGCGGTGACCACGGAACAAGAGATGTTGAGGATAACTGAGAGTCAGCTTCGGGACATCATCCGAAACGTTGTGGCCGAGAGATACAATAAGCTTGATAGGAGATTACGATAATGAAAATCACGAGACGTCATATTCGGCGAATCATTAACGAAGAACTAAATCGGGCGCGCCGTGGTTCTGGCTCGAGGAAGGTGGGTGCACGAGAATTGCGTTCCATCATTCTTAGAGAGGCACGGTCTCTTCTTAGGGAACACACCATCCCCGACAGCGGAGCAGACATCAACGACATGGATGCCGGCGCTGTATGGGATATTATGGTTGGCGAGAAAGAAGGCGTCGATGAGCTTCTGAGCGCAGTGGGTTCTGCGACCCCATGGGGTGGGGGCGCGCTTAAGAAGGCTGGCGCTGGTGATGCCGAAGGGCTGAAGGCGAAGGCGGAAGAAGTTTGGGGTCCCGGCGCTGGTGGCAGGAAAAAATTTGTTGCCAACGTTGCTAGCGTTGTCTCATCGCTAGGATCCGCAGAGGGTTATGCCAAACCCGAGATGCCGGCATTTGAGGGTGGCGATGCTACTGCCGTGGCGGATGCGTTATCGGAACCTGGTGAGATCAATATCGACATCGGCGCGGATTACGGGGGCGATATCGATGACTTTGAGGAGTACCTTGCATACACAGAAGTTGCAGAAGAGGAGGAAGAGGAAGAGGAAGAAAAGAACGAGTCTCACTCTCATCACGACCAACTGGTACTCGAAAAATGGAACAGGATGGCTGGCTTGGTTAACATAGCAGAACTTAAGTCGGACGAGCGTTTCCCGTTTGTGGGACCTGCAACTGTCATGCCGGGCGCGCCTAACCTTGGGAATAAAGGATCCATCGACATCGACGCGATCCAAGGCACCGCCAAGAAGTTCCTGACGAAAGGTAAGGGAAATAAAGGCGATGATGTTAACGTTACCATGAATCAATCGCTTTCCAACAAAGCGATGAAGCCGACGCAGACAAACGTGAAGGCTGCAAAGACTCTCCTCTTTGCGTTGGCCGATATTGGTGAAGACATGGGTGGTGCATTTGCGTCTAACGACGGTGAGATCATTGACGGTCACCATCGCTGGTCCGGACAGCGACTTCGAACCGGCGGTAATATGGATCACACGGGTGTTCACATAATCGATAAGCCTTCCGGGATGGGTACCAAGGAGTTCTTGACGATGTTAACGGTTCTTGGCACCGCATTGGGTCGACCAACGAAGCTCAAGTAAGGTGAAGATTACGAAACGAGCGTTGTTAGAACTTCTTCGTGAAGCCGCGGAAGTAATACCTAGACACGAGGAAAAAAGAAACGTTCAGGGGCTGTCTGAGTGCTTCTTACCTAATTTACCCTATGCACCCATGCCCATAAAGAGCCTAGCGTCAGATGAGTTCCAGAGAGCCCTTAGAGGCGTGGTCGAAGGGACTAGCCATAGTGATAGTGAAAACAAGGCGTATGATCTGATAAATGAATTGGGGGATATTCTGCTAACGATGGACGAGAGCTTCGGGTTGGGTGGTGAGGACGATCCTCGCGCGTCCGAAGCTTATGAATATATTTTCAAGGCCATCGAGAGACTATCCGCGATATACAAAATGAGAGAGTAAAAAAATATTACGCGCTTCGGATTCGGGTACCATACTTAACGTTCGATTTGGGGGTAATATGTTTGACCTTATAGGTTTCGCTAAGGATGACGGCGGTACTACTGTGATAAAATACGGCGGTATTATGAGCGCTTCGTTTTTTGCGATTTACATTCCGCTGTCTTACGTTTTCGAAGATATTAAAGAAGCGATCGAGCTTTTGGTAAATGCCTTGTCTGTGACCTAAACGCGCTTCGTCGAACCTTCGCGAGGGTGTAAAAAACTGTAAGCGTGTGGTATAATGTATGTGGAAGTGATCAATGAGAAGCGGCTTTACCAAAAATGACTTAGTTCGGTGTCTCGAGACCGAGCGTTTAGGCATTGTGGTAGACGTTCGTCGTGGAGGCGACGCCACCATGGTGTGCGTGTTATGGAACGAAACGACTCAGAGGAACTGGACGGATGCTGTCGAACTCGAACTAGTGTCTTTTGGGTAAACGTGCTTCGGGACCTTTCGCCGCAAGCATTTGCTGGACTTTTTCTCGCCCGATTGGGTTTTGGATCGGTCGACCGACGAACGCCCTCGCCGCCTTCTCGACTTCTTCGGGCGGGGGACCGTAAATGGTGTTATCTATGATGACGAAGTCTCGCATTCCAAACAGCGTCTGAAATTTCCCCAAATTTGCTTGGACATCGGTCCATATCTCTGCGACTAGATCTTTCGGCAATTTTCTATCTCTACTTTGGTTTCTTTCCTGCGCCACTTCTTCGGTCGTGTTAACGAAAAGCATCATAGTGTCGTATCCCAAACCTTCCAGCGTTTCCTTCTTTTTCAGGATCTTTGCGTAATCGTCTCCAGTGCCATCGACGATGATACCCAAGTTTCCACTAAGGTATCCTGTCTGTTGTACATTGCGAAGTTTCTTCGCCTTACCTCGAGGCGACGTGGATCCAATCGTAAGTCTTTCGAATTCTTCTGGCGATACGGTGCCCAAATCCGCCGGACTAACGCCTGCCTTCTTAAGAAACATCTCGAACGCAGGGTCGGAGTTGACCAACTTGAGTCCCGTTGCCGTCGATGTCGATAAGGCAGAATCCACGTCGCCTCCAAAGACCGCCTTCGCGGTGAATGACTTTCCACTTCCGGGACCACCGGCCATGAAAACCGCCTTAAAAATCCCGGGATCGTAAACCCCTTCTTTTAGTAAAACCCGAATGTAATTACGTAACGTTATTTCTGCTATGTTCATGAATCGTCTCTTTTGATGCGTTAATAAATATGCGTTATGTTTTGCAAATATCCGATCATAGCCTTATAATCAAGCAGAAGGAGGGTTCGAATGAACGACGCCACGTTTTCAATGTACATGCTACGTTGTCTCGAAGAGGGCATCGTGCCCATGAGAAGCGACGTTCAGTCGACTCGTTCTTCCGTAGACGTCATTACCGACTTACACAATATGACGCCAAAGGAGGCGCGTAAAGCGAAAAGAAAGTTTAGAAAGATGTGGCGTAAGCTTCGTCGTAAGGGCGAACGGTTTGACGATGGCATAGAAAAGTTATCGTGTTACGTCCGAGCTGAAAGAGTCGATAGAAAGATGCTAGTAGAAGCAAGAAAGATGCTAGTTGAATAATACGTTTACAGCAACGCAGGTAATACACTGTGTACGCCGCGATGGGGTGTTGTTAGGACTTCTACGTTAGAAGTAGGAGCAGGTGAACGGGGGGCCACGCACCCCCTAGTAACCACTAGTACATTTTTTTATACAAATAGTTTAACGACGTTACATATTAGCTGGCTTGAACACAACAGAGGAGACAAGCACATGAGAATGATTATGAATATAGCGCCCCTTATTTTGGCTTTTGCGCTAATCGCGTGTAGCGATGACGCATGCACCGACGACGACACAGCTGAGGAGTGCGTCACTGAAGAGACCACTAAGGACACCGACACCGAGGAGACACATGATCCTGGGGATACTGGTGAGGCAACAGATCCGGTTGATACCGGAACGGACACTGGCGTTGACACAGACGCATAGTAACTAAAGCGCCAGCCCCCTTAGCTCAGCTGGTTAGAGCAGAGGGCTGTTAACCCTCGTGTCGTTGGTTCGAATCCAGCAGGGGGCGCTTAATAACATTTTGAAACAGGAGACACCATGGGCATTAGTGAATTTGCTTGGGGCGTTGTTATCGGAGTAGTCGCGGGGCCTTTCGTTTGGGAAGGGATCAAGTGGTGCTACGGTAAGTTTACGACGCTTACACAAAAGTAAACCGAGAGTTTATATCTTGGTTTGAGGCACCCGTTCGGGTGCCTTTTTCATTTCTAGCAATGAAGACCGTATCCATCGAACCGCTGATTGCTTGTCCTTAAACTCCAATAGAGGAGATGATACGCCAGTATTCGAAATAGAGATCGCGGCGAGGTATTTCCCGTCGCGAGTCGGTTTAAGCAAGTATTCGGGAGCGTACGATTCTTGTTGCGCTTCCTCCCCCTCTTCATCACCCTCTTTTTTCCATTCGCCCTGCATAAGGATTTGATAACTCGCGAGTAAACCGAAAAGGACGGGAAGCAAAACCTTGGAGACGGTAACCACCGCGTTTATGACGGTACCCTTGTTGTTGGAAATGAAGTTCTTCAATGCATCGAGCGCGGCATCACCAACTTTGTTCACGACACCTATAACAGGATTCGTCTTTTTCATAAGTGTTGTAACCACTCCGACGAAGCCTTCTGGTTTTTCCTTCCGTAGTTCGATGATTTGCTCGAGCGTACTTTCCAACCACTCAAATGCTTCCGTAAAAAATTCCTTGGTCTTCGCGGGGTTTATGACGATCTCCGTGAACTTACCAAGGGGTTTCATAACGCCCGTTAGGATCGTATAGGCATTTGCGGCCAATGCCTTTATCAGCGCTTCAGCACCTTCAGCAATGGTCGTGCCGATAATGGCGTCGGGAATAACGAGCTTGATGCCATCGGTGATAGCGTCCGCCAGTTTGGTAACCGCTTTTTTGATTAGCGTTTGTGTCTGTTCGACTAATTCGTCGATTTTATCGACCGCAGTTGTGCCGATGTATTTGGCGGCGGTTTGCCAAATCTCTAGAACGCGCTGGTAAAACGAATCGAAACCCTCGGCGAGGCTCAGACTTAAAACGTTGGACATCAAATCTTTCATCTCACCAAACCCACTCGCTAAATTAGCGGCGGCGAGTGCAGCACTAGCGACGCCCTCCGCCACGAAGGCAGTGTCGACTATGGTCTCAACGATGGGACCCGCGGGAGCGCCACCGATCGTTGCAGATAACCCGTATTCCGACGCTGCGGAAATCGCGAACTGGACGGCGTCTTTCGCGACGTCGATTGCCCCCTCTTGCAACACTTCGTGCGTTCCGCCAGGAAGTAAGTGGTAATTCGAGAGACAAAGACTGTTTAGCGCGTATTCTTGTGATGGCATCATGTCTTTAAATATACATTCGGGTATATTTAATCGATATGCCTTACGCGATTACAAAACGAAAGTGTAAACAAGCAAACGGGAACAAGGGAAGCTACGTGCTCTCGTACGTGGATAAAGCGGGAAAGAAACATCGCGCTTGTCATACATCGCGAAAACGCGCCGAGAGTCAAATTGCCGCGATAGAAAGTTCGAGCGATGATGAAATAACGGAACGTAAAAAACGCCGACGTGGTGGCGTCTACAGACCGAAGAGAGGACGATACACAATTTCGAAAAGAAGATGTCGACAAAAAAGGTCTAATAAAATCGGATCTCATGTGATGTCGTATATAGATCACCATGGTCATCAACGCAACGCATGTCACACTAGTTCGAAGAGAGCCAAAAGACAAATTTCTAAAATCGAAAAATGGTTGAAAAATAGAGTAAAAGAAGAAAGCCTAAGAAGATTCGTTAGAAAGTGCTTAGTTGAAGCCCAGCAGAGTATGTATTCCGTAAGTCTGTAAAGCTAACATAAGAAGAAAAATATATCTAGACTTCGTTTTAAACAAACGAATTAGTTGGAAAACGTATGTACTTGTTGTTAATGTTGTTATCATGTCACTCCCCAAACGACGCCACGTCATCTACTAGCGTTGATATAGTTTACGCGGGTTTCGAGTTACAAAAAGAAAAACTTAAGTTCGATGGAACTGGTGTGCCAACAGACATTAGACTTGAACTTACTGATGAAGTTTCAGAGAAAATAAAACTCCAACTTTCTAGCGAGATTGAATATGCAACGCTCCCTTCGAGATCTATTTTCCACCCTCACCAAAATTAAAAGAAAATCTAGCGGTGACTCCAATGCTGGGGTGGTGGCTCAGGTTAACCGAGTAGAGAAAGAAGCGATGAAGCTAAAGCGACTAGTCGCGCTTCGCGATGAAGAGCGTAAAAAGATTTAAACATTTATTGATGTTTTTTTATAGTGACCTAATCGGATGGGTGCCATAGGGTTCGTTCGATTTAACAACTCGCTAAATTAGGAGAAACATCGTGACTAATTCACTTACTACATACCGTTCTACAGCTCGTGTCCCGAGTCTTTTGGGAAGCAGCGTTTTCGATAACGTATTCGATTCGTTCTTTTCGGATTTTTCCAACCACCTCCAACGATCGACTCATGGTTATCCTGTCGCCGATATTTATCGCGGTGACGACGGAAGTACCATGCTCGAGGTCGCGCTTGCAGGCTTCGCTAAGGAAGATCTTACCATAACGATCCAGCCGGAAAAGCGAAGTATTACCGTTTCCGCGTCGACGTCTAATGACGTCGACGAAAACGTACAACGACGCATCGCACGTAGGAACTTTACTAAGACTTACGTCAACTATGACGACAATCTCGATATCGCAAAGGCCGAAGCTAATTTCGCAAACGGACTTCTTACGGTTCGCGTTCCGATGCGACCAGAGATCCAGCCTGTTGAGATCGAAATCCTGTAATTCTTCATTGTAACTACAGTAAACGCCTCGACTTAGTCGAGGCGTTTTTTTCGTTAAGAACGTCTCGAGCTTATTCTAGTTTATCGAAAAGGTCATGAATAACGTCGACGGGTGTTCCTATACCAATACTTTCCATCATGCTAAATGCGCTGTGGATAATACCGACGACTCGCTCGCGCTCGTCTAAAATCGCCGAGCCCGACGTACCTGGTCTGGTCGGCATTGAGACCAGGATGTCGCCGTCTGCGTCCGCTCCTGCCAGGTACCCGTCATATGCTAAGGTCATCCCAGGTTCGAACACGCCAAAGGGCGCCGAGATCATGCAGACTTTAGCACCCTGCTTGGGAAGTCGTTTCGCCAACTTAAGTCCGGGTGACACCCACCGTTCCTTCGCTTCTAAGATGCAGGCATCGCGCTCCACGTTTACAGCGAGTATAGTAAGATCGGATGTATTCCCGAAGTATCCTGTACCAATGACGTTATTCGAAACAGTACCAAAGTAGCTTATCATCAAGAGATACTCATCATATGCCTGAGGGACGCACACGTGACCCGCGGTTATGATGTATGTTCGTCCTTTATGCTTGACGGTCATGCCGGATCCCAACGCAGCGCTAATACTTTCCGATTGATCCACGCACTTTCCGTCAGAATCGCAGACGGATCGCGCAAGGTCTAACGTACTTTCGATGTAGACGAACGACTGTGATACCCTACTGATGTTAAACGAGACCGGCGTTTTTTCGGTTGGTGTTTCGGCGTCGGAAGAATTTATGTTATCAACACCGGTGCATGCGCTAGCGAGCATCGAGATCAACAAAAACGCTTTACGTAAATTCATATGAGCCCCTCCCTGTCTATAACTACCTGATCGTGTTTCGCACTTCCGAAAACACTTGAAATTAGTGTTGTTAATTCGACGAACGTTCGTTATAATTTAACTGGAGGCGGATATGCACACGAACGAGATAGCGGCGAACATGCTTTCGGCTGTCGTAAAAGAACTCGATGCCGTCGAGTCTAAGGCAACTGTGACGATCGAGATGATTCTCTTTAGATCGGTTGGGTCGGCTGGCATCGCTGATCATACTAGTGTACTCGATGAGATCGCCATGTGGGCGCAAAGAGGGGCCGCGGCGAGAGATGCTAAAACCTTCCTGATCGATAAGTTTACTCAACCGGAAAAAGTTGGAGACGAAAAATGAAAATAGCTCTTTTCGATATGGATGGGACGTTGACAAAACCGCGTCAACAGATCGACCCGGGGATGATCGACGCATTGGACGCGTTATCTTACTATTGTGACGTTGGTGTTGTCACGGGTTCGGGGATCTCTTACATCATGGAACAACTAAGCGATTGGATCCTAGGGTCTTCCGGCGATCGGGCGAGATTTTTTCCTTGTAATGGAACACAGGAGTGGTTATTTCGCGGTGATAGAGGATTCGAGCGAACGTACCACGTTTCCATGATCGACGAGATCGGTGAAAATAAGTTGAGGGAGCTTTGTAAGTTTCTATTGCAGCAACAGCTTTTGTGTATGTCGGATTTTCCGGAAATGCCCGCTGCTGGCGATTTCATCGTCAACCGAGAATCCATGTTAAACTATTGCCCGCCAGGAAGAAGCTGTTCGCTCGAACAACGAGAGACGTTTAAGGATCTCGATATTCGCCACAGGATTCGCATGAACGTATTTCGTAGACTGAATACTTTTATGGAACACAAGAATTCCGAGTGCGTTGCGGCGCTTGGCGGAAATACTTCCATCGACATTTACCCGCGTGGATGGGATAAGACGTATGTGCTTAAGCGCCTAACGAGCGTCGATAAAATCTCATTTGTTGGTGATCGATGTATGGAGGGAGGAAACGACAAAGCGTTGTACGATGTTATCTACAACAATCCGATTGGGCTCGGGTGGAGCACTCACTCGGTCCAACAAACAATCGACCTCATTATGAATCAACTAATCCCATATTTTTCGGAGAACTAGTGGCAAAAATCAAAAGAAAGTTGTACACAAGAGCACAATCTCGTGGCAAGTATGCCCCGTATCTACGGGAAACTTTGGACGGGTTGAATCTGGGTCAGACAATCTGGTGGATCGACATCGATGACAACGCTTATACAGGACAAATAGATCAACTCGTTGAACACCCAGAATATGGAAATTGGGCGTCTTGTTACTGCGTTAACGGCGGACACCGCACAAAATCCACCCATGAAGTTTCGACAAAGAGAATTAAGCGTAAGCGTGGCCGAAAGCCAAAGGAGTCGATTAGTGAGTAACATTGATTTAACGAACCACTTTCCATATGACCAACCACGTGAACAACAGGTTGCAGCGATCGAAGAGGGACTTAAGTGTTTGTCACGAGACGATAAGAGGTTTTTCGTTTTAGAGGCCGGGACCGGGGTAGGAAAGAGCGCTATTGGCTTAACTTTGGCTTCGCTCTTGGGTTCGAGACTAAACCCACATGAAGAGTTCTTACCGGGTTCGTATACCCTAACAACGCAAAAGATCCTTCAACAACAATACGTTAGCGACTTCGAACGCCGACCGCACCATATGCTTGACCTCAAAAGTTCGTCGAATTACACATGTGGATTTCACTCCAATATGTCGTGTGGGGAAAGTCTTCGTACGTTAAGGGCGGCGGACAAAAGTGGCGCGTTTTTTCGACACTGTACCGGTAAGTGCGTGTATAAGAAGGCAAAGCAGGACTTTATCGCCGGCAAACACGGCGTTACAAATTTTGCGTACTTCATGGCGGAGACGTCATTCGCGGGGAAACTTGTACCACGCGATGTGCTAATCATCGACGAAGCGCATAACGTTGAGAGCGAGCTCTCGAAGTTTATTGAAGTCAGTATCTCCGAGTTTTTCGTGCGCAAGGTACTCAAGAAACCGATGCCGAACGTGCGTACGCAAAAACAGGCACATAACTGGATTCGTAATGTATATTTGCCCGAGTTGATTTCATACCTGCTGACAATGGAGTCGAAGATCTCGCAATTGCTAGGCGGGTATCACAAACTCGATCAGTTCGAAAAACTTGCCAGACAGGTTGAGATCGTGGATAAGCATATGGCGAAGGTGAAGCGTTTCGTACAAGTCTACTCGGAAGATAATTGGGTTTTTAATGATGTAGCGCCTAATGGACTCGCTTCCAGAAAACTCGAGTTTAAACCGATCGATGTATCGCCCTTCGCCGAGGACTTCTTATTTCGATTTGGTCGAAAGGTGATCCTGATGTCGGCGACCATATTGAACGGTAGCGCATTTTGCGAAAGCTTGGGGATTCCCAAAGAGGACGTGACGTTTGTTACTATCCCGTCACCGTTTCCAGTGGAAAACAGGCCCATCTATTATTTCCCCGTCGGAAAGATGAGCGCAAGAGAGATCGATCTCACACTTCCCAAACTGACCGAAGCCGTCAAGTCGATTCTAAATCAGCATAAAAACGAAAAGGGAATCATTCACTGTCACACGTTTAAGATCGCGAACCATCTCAAAAGAACGATTCGATCCAAGCGACTACTGGTTCACGATTCATCAAATCGTGATCAGGTACTACATAAGCACATTAACGGTCCCAATCCAACAGTTATTCTTTCACCATCCATGACCGAGGGCGTCGACCTCAAGGACGACGCGGGTCGCTTTCAGATCATTTGTAAAGTGCCCTACCCATATCTCGGGGATAAACTAGTGAAGAAAAGAATGTATAAGTGGAAGTGGTGGTATCCACTTCAGACGACCAAAAAGATCGTGCAGTCCGTTGGAAGATCTATTCGCAACGATGAGGACTTCGCCGTAACGTACATTCTTGATCAAGATTGGGATCGATTTTACTCGAAGAATTCCTCGCTATTTCCATTGACATTTAAAGAGGCGCTTAAAGAATGAAACGAAGACAAAACGCTGCCATTTTTTATGATGTAGTCCATCTTAAAAAGCACCTAGAGACGTGTTTGGGACCGTTAAGAGGTAGAAACGTTGCCGGTTGTTTTGATCGACGCGATAAGGATTTTACGCGGATGATCGTAACCTCAGGAGGGTTTGATCCTTTACACGCGGGCCACCTATCATGTATTCAAGCATCCGCGGATATCGCCAATAACGGAATCTTGGTGGTCGTTGTTAACGGGGATTCGTTTCTTAAGAATAAAAAGGGATACGCGTTCATGGACTTGGAAACTAGGATGGAGATTATTTCCGCGATTCGAGGTGTTGACTACGTTGTGTGTTACGACCACCCGAATGACATGACCGTTTGTGAACCCATTCGCGTCCTCAAACCCATGTTTTTTACAAAAGGTGGTGATCGTAATAGCTCTGCGAACGTACCCGAGTTTGATGCATGTCAGGAAGTGGGGTGTGAGGTAATTTTTAGCGTGGGTGGCGATAAAATTCAAAGCTCGTCCGAGCTCGTCGGTGACGCAATCAAGGAGCTATCTTCACAATGAAATCGACGATTTGTTTCGACGACGTATTGCTTGAGCCTCGTTATAGCGAGATCTGCTCCAGGTCGGAGATCGATGTGGGCAATACTCTTGAGGGCGTTGATAAATTCAGGTTACCCATAATTTCCGCGCCTATGGATACGGTCACCGAGGCCGCCATGGCAATCGCGATCCATGCGGCGGGAGGACTCGGTATCATTCATCGATATAATTCAATTGAGGATCAGGCGGAAATTGTACGTACCGTGAGTCAGACTGCTTATAGTGTCGGTGCTGCGATCGGGGTTAACGATGATTTCATAGAGCGCGCTAAAAGAACTCACGATGAAGGGGCAACGGTCATTTGTATCGACGTTGCTCACGGCCACCACGTGAAAGTGAGGTACGCGCTGGAGGCGTTACGTAACACTTTTGGAAGCGCGCTCCATATCATGGCGGGAAATGTCGCAACGCTAGAGGCATTTAACGATCTATCCGATTGGGGTGCCGACTCTATTCGGGTGGGAATCGGCGGCGGGTCTATTTGCTCTACAAGGATACAAACCGGTCACGGTGTACCAACACTACAGAGTATAATCGACTGTGCTGGTTCGGATAGGGACGCGACCTTAGTGGCGGACGGGGGTCTTAGAAATAGTGGGGATATAGTAAAGGCCTTAGCCGCGGGGGCAGACTTCGTCATGTTGGGATCACTATTAGCAGGAACCGACGAAACCCCAGGAGAAACCATAGTTGACCCGGGTGGAAAAAAAGTGAAAGTCTATAGAGGGATGGCAAGTAAGGAAGCGCAAAGAGATTGGCGCGGTAGATTTTCCTCGATCGAAGGTGTGTCACACATCGTACCTCGCAAAGGGCGGGTCTCCGATACGTTATACGAACTCGAGACCGGTATTAGAAGCGGCTTTTCGTATTCGGGTGCATACAACATTAACGAGCTACAGACTCGTACACGTTTAATCAGACAATCAAGCTCTTCGCAACTTGAAAGCTCCACCCACATTAGATTAGGGAACTAATATGAATCTACCAAATCATCACGAACTTGGGATCGCTAAAGTTGTCCCCAAACCATGGGGACACGAAAGGATATTCGCGCATACCGACAAATACGTCGGTAAGATTCTTCACATCGATCCAGGACACCGTCTATCCAAACAGTATCACGAAATAAAAGACGAGACGATTTTTGTTTTTTCCGGTGTTTTAGAGGCTTATGTAGGTGACGAAGAAACGAGACATATAATGATTGAAGGGCAATTTTTGCGGATTCGCCCTGGAACGATACACAGATTTGAAGCCCCAAAGAGTGGAGAGCCCGTCGTGTTACTAGAGGTTAGCACTCCTGAACTTGACGACGTCGTTAGATTAAAGGACGACTATGAGAGAATTTAAAGCTAAACCAGAAGGAGGCATCACAAATGCTCATAAATTTTTCTAGCACGCTACTAATATGTGGAACGACCATATACATTGTTCAAGGAGACTTTAATTCGTTTGCGCTATTAACAACGCTGGGCGTACTATCACGAGTGGTGTCGTTTTCTATAGAGCACAGCGATAAAAACGGAAAACAAGATGTCAAGAAAAAACGTGAAGTTTTACAAGAGCAAATCCACTAGCGATCGCCTAAAGAGTACCAAACAGTGTTTTCG
>Ga0208299_1002041_pt1 | contig 14180 bp, 13 predicted proteins | sample 15_taG_FD_184089 | JGI IMG/M metagenome (GOLD analysis project Ga0208299, IMG submission 184089) | Marine viral communities from the Subarctic Pacific Ocean - 15_ETSP_OMZ_AT15312 metaG (SPAdes) (version 2) | ecosystem: Environmental > Aquatic > Marine > Oceanic | place: Pacific Ocean | collected...
AGTTGTTGGTTTTTCCCTCTTGGTTGCAACACATGGTATATCCTTTTAAGGGAGAAGGCGAAAGAAGAACTGTCGCTTCCAACCTTAATTGCTGGGATATGCCTGAACAACCAACAGAAATAGAAGAAGGAGAAGAATGATGAGAAACTTTGTACTTGTATTAATATTTATTTTTGTAACATCTTGCGCTAGTGTGGGAGCTGTTATAGAAGGAGGTAAAGATCTAGGATCGAGTATAGTCGACGGCACGGTGTCTACTATTGGTAGTGTAGCAGCAGCTGCGCTTGATGATGTAAGCAGCGTCGTAGGAACAGTGGCTGATGCAACAGGGGATGTTGTAGATGTTGTTGTAGAAAACGTTGATGAACAAACTGACGAACTTCAGAAATCTGAAGAAAAACAGGAGAAATAATATGATGTGGTTGAATATATTTATGTGGATAACCGCTATTATCGCAATAGCTTCATTAGTGGCTGCCGTAACCCCTACTCCTAAAGGAGATAAGTTTTTAGGCAAATTATATAAAGTTATAGATTTTTTAGCTTTAAATATTGGTAAAGCTAAAGACAAATAATGGTTAATGGCTAAGAAAACAGTAATGGAAGTTGCCGCCCACATCGAAAAACACGAGGCAGTTTGTACCGAACGTTGGTTAGAAACTATTAATCGTATTAAACGTCTTGAACTTTTCGTTATTGCTACTTTGGTTACATTACTGTTGAGTGCAGGAGCTATTTTAGCTGATCAATTATTTTAGGAGACTAAGTGCCTCTAGAAAAATTCACTCTCCGACCTGGAATCAACAAGGAAGGAACAGATTACTCAAACGAGGGTGGGTGGTTTGACGCAAACTTAATCCGTTTTCGTAAAAACTACCCTGAAAAAATAGGTGGATGGGCTAAAAACACCTTAAACACTTTTCAGTCCACCTGCAGAGCCCTCCATGCGTGGGTAGACCTACAATTAACACCTTACCTTGGGGTAGGTACTACATGGAAGTATTACGTTAAACAGGGAGATAATTACAACGATATAACCCCTATACGACTCACCACTTCTGCTGGGGATGTAACCTTTGCTGCAACTAATGGCAGTTCAACTATAACAGTAACAGACTCAAGTCATGGAGCAGTAGCTAATGATTTCGTTACTTTTAGTGGCGCTGCTACTTTAGGTGGGTTAATTACTGCAGATGTTCTTAATCAAGAATACCAAATTGCTACTGTGACAAGCGTTAATGTCTACACAATAGAAGCAAAAGACACAGACGGAGACACCGTAACTGCTAATAGTAGTGATAGTGGTAATGGTGGTGGTTCCGTAGTAGGAGCGTATCAAATCAATGTAGGTCTAGATGTCTATGTTGAAGGATCTGGTTGGGGTGCTGGAACTTGGAGTGCTGGAACGTTTGGCTCAGTTAGTGCTATTTCGTCTTCTAACCAACTTAGGAACTGGAGCCATGATAATTTTGGCGAAGATTTAGTAATGAATGTTCGTGGTGGCGGAATATATTATTGGGATGAATCCTCAGGTGCAACTGTTAGAGCAGTAGCTTTTTCTGATTTGGCAGGTGCTAACCAAGCTCCAACCAAAGCGTTACAGATTTTAGTGAGTGACATAGACAGACACATTATTTGTTTTGGGGCAGATCCTATTAACACCAGTAACCAAAGAACAAGTGCTTCAGATCCATTATTTATTTGTTGGAGTGACCAAGAAAACGCTACTCAATGGGAACCTCTCCCTGACAATACTGCAGGATCTTTTAGGTTATCAGCAGGCTCACAAATTATTGGAGCCATTAGAGCCAGACAAGAAACCCTAGTTTGGACAGATACTTCACTTTATTCAATGAGTTTTATAGGGCAACCGTTTACTTTTGGAGTTAATTTAGTAAACGAAGGAATAGGTCTTATTGCTCCTAATGCTGCTATTAATTCACCAGCTGGTGTGTTCTGGATGGATAAAACAGGCTTCTACACTTATAACGGACAAGTCAGAGAACTGCCATGTAGTGTTCAGAACTATGTTTTAAGTGACATTAACATAGGGCAAGCGTACCAGACCTTTGCTACTTTAAATAAAGAATTTGATGAAGTAGGTTGGTTCTATTGTTCAAGCAGTTCTACAGCAATAGACAAATATGTTACCTATAATTACACTGAAAATGTTTGGAGCATTGGGCAACTAAACAGAACAGCTTGGTTAGACGAAGGTGTCTTCAATAGTCCAATGGCTACATACACTACAAGTGATGTAGGGTATTTATACAATCATGAAACAGGCAACGACGCTGATGGTTCACCGATGGATAATGTTTACATTGAATCCAGTGATTTTGATTTAGGGGAAGGAACATTCTACCAAATGATAAGAAGAATAATACCTGATATTAAGTTTACAGGAAGTGGGGGTAGTGGTCAGATTATTAATTTTGTTATAAAAACCAGAAACTATCCAGCAGAAAGTTTGTCCACTTCTGCAACAAATACCTGTACAAATAGTACTTCTAAAATTGATGTAAGAGTAAGGGCAAGACAAGCAGCACTTAGGATTGAATCAGACGATGATAACAATGTGGAAGTAAGGTTGGGTGTTGGGTTTAGGGTAGGTGCAACTCGTATGGATTTACAACAGAGTGGTAGGAGATAATGGCTAAGTTATTAGAAACTAAACTACCAGTCGCTACAGGGGACTATATTCCTCCAGACACTTTTAATAGGCTAACTAGGATTTTAGAATTAAGTTTAAATAGGGTTGATATAGACGCAACTGTTTCTGCTAATCAAGGGCAACGTGATGTCAATAAATTTGGAGCAGGGTTTATTCTTTGGAATTTAACAACATCTCAATTACAATTATGGACAGGAACTAAATGGGTAAATATATACGAAGGAGACCAGTCAGGAGTAGAAGGAGTATCTGGTTTAGGAAAACTGAGTGTTTCGACAAATGGTTCGATATCAGTAAACATACTGTGATGAATAAAGACAAATTAATGGAAGAACTTATTAAAGATGAGGGTTATGAGTACGGAATATATGAAGACCATCTTGGCTTTGCTACTTTTGGAGTTGGGCATTTAATTCTTGATACGGATAAAGAGTTTGGTCAGGCTGTAGGTACTCCAGTTTCAGAAGAAAGAATATTAGAATGTTTAAAGAATGACATAGACGTAGTCTGTAATGAGTTAGATAGAAATATGCCTTGGTGGAAAGAACTTAATGATAACAAACAACGTGTTTTAGCTAATATGTGTTTCAATTTAGGTAGACCTAGACTTAGTAATTTTAAAAAGTTTCTTGCTGCGTTAGAGTCAGATGATTATGAAAAAGCTGCTGTAGAAATGATGGATTCTAAGTGGGCAACCCAAGTAGGGGATAGAGCAGTTAGATTAAGAGATAGAGTATTACAGGAGGATTAGAATGTATGAATACAGTTGTAAGGTTGAAAGAGTTGTTGACGGGGACACTGTGGATGTTGTTCTTGATCTTGGTTTCGATATTCAATATAAGTCTCGTGTTCGTTTATATGGTATTGATACTCCCGAGTCACGCACTCGTAACTTGGATGAAAAGGCTAGAGGAAAGATGGCTGGGGCTTTCTTAAAAGAAGCAGTAGACGCAGGAAAAAAAGTAGTGATTCAAACCAAGTTAAAAGACTCTAGAGGTAAGTTCGGCAGAGTTTTGGGTGATGTTGTAGTAGACGGAGTAAACATAAATAAAGCAATGGTCGAAAGTAATTACGCAGTTGAGTATTACGGTCAATCTAAAGAAGATGTAGAAGAAGAACATCAATTAAATAGAACAAAATTAATAGAGCAAGGATTATTTAACCCTGAGGAGAAAAAATGAAATTAGGTATATTAAAATCATTAGTAGGAACAATTGCTCCTACACTTGGAACTGCTTTAGGTGGACCAATGGGCGGTATGGCTGCAAACATGCTTTCAGAAGTTTTAGGTTGTGATCCTGAACCAAAGAAAATACAAAAAGCTATGGAGACTGCTAGTCCTGAGCAACTTGCCGAACTTAAAAAGGTTGAAGGTGATTTTGAAGTCCAGATGAAAAAGCTTGATATAGATTTGTTTGCTTTAGAAACAGCAGACGTTCAGGATGCTAGAACAAAATTCAGTAAAGACTGGACAGCCCGAATAATGGGTATTCTTGTAGTGGGTGGGTTTATGGGGTATATCTTTTTAGTAACTATACAACCCCCAGAACAGAACTCAGAAGCTTTAATTAACCTTGTGCTAGGGTATTTAGGTGGTTTAGCAAGTGCTATCATATCTTTTTACTTTGGAGCGTCACACACAACGAAAGGGGACGAATAAAGAAATGAGTTGCTTGAGAACAGGAAAGGAGTATATACTATGAGGATGAACGCACAAGGGTTAGCTTCTTTAGGTAGGGGAGGCGATGACCAAATAGGTCATTTAACAACAGGAGAAAAAGTTTTACCACTTCCTGTGGCTGAAGATCCTTCTGTTCAAAGAGTAATTAAGCAATCTTTTGCTAAGCACGGTCTTAACGCTGATCAATACACCGTAGGTCATGCCGATAACTCAGTCAACCCTTTAACAGATTACCCCGAATATGGGCTAGGTAAAGCTTTTAAAAAATTAGGGAAAGCTTTTAGGAAAGTTGCTCAGGTAGTAGGAACGGTAGTGGGCTTCATTTACGGTGGACCTGTTGTGGGGAAAGCTGTAGGTGCAGCGATAGGTAGTGTTGCTGGTGGGGCAGTTAGAAGAGGTAAATTTGATGCAAAAAAAGCAGTAGGTGATTTTGCTGGTGGTTATACTTTGGGCAGTGTTGGTGTTGGTATGGGACTTCAAGGTGGAACTGGTAGTGCAGCAGGTAGTGGTATGTTTGGTGGTCAAGGTATTAGTGGATTAAAAGCTGCATTCCAGCCTGTCAGCAAAGGTGGAATGTGGGGTTGGCAAGCTACTCCATCAACAGCTGGTGGTATTGGTGGTTTCTTCCAAAATGTGGGAGCGAATGCTGCTTCATTTTTAGGTGCGGACACTGCTTCTTATCCCCATACATTTTCTGGAGGTCATCAAGGACGTTTAACATATGATATTCCTTCAATCAGTGAGGCTTGGGGAGGTCTTAAGGGGATACAAAAAGCAGGTGTAATGGGTATAGGTGGACTAGCTGCCAGTAAAGCAGGATTATTTGACCAACCTGAACTACAGGGTCGACCAGAGGGTATGGGGCTCACTGAACAGCAAAAACAATATTTAACAAGAGGATTAAGACCAGCTACCACAATGCCAGGAGTAGGTGGAAGTTCATCGGGACCAATGGGACAATACCAAGGCGGAGCAGGAATAGGTGGTATGAGTAACCCTCAACAAGATTTACTGGATTATCTAGAAGAACAAAAACGTAAATATTTAATGCAGTTCCCTCAGTTCCAAACTGGCAGAGCTTATGGGTACAATCAAGGTGGACCAGTACCGAGACAAGGTTATGCAAAAGGTGGTGAAGTAGACACTGTACCTGCTATGTTGACCGAAGACGAACACGTATTAACAGTAGATGCCATTAGAGGGCTTGGCGGTGGTGATATAGAAAGAGGTCATCAAATAGCTAAAGAAATCAATGATTCAGCAGAAATACAAGAACAATTACAAAACCAAATACTGCAACGTAAATACTTTATGCAGTTTCCACAATTTAATAGAGGAGTAGTTTAATGGCAGAAGAACAATATTTAGATCAGACGAGTAAGTCTGTTCCTCCACAGTATTTAGCTGATTTATATGCGGGAGCAGGAGCAGGTGTTCCTGGTATGATCCCTTTATTGAATCAAGACATTTACAATAAATTCGCCACTATGGGTGTTCCAGGAATGAATCCTTACACCTATCAAGGTATGAGGGTGGCTCCGTTTAGCCAAATGCAACAACAGGGGTTTAACAAAATAGGTCAAGGAGTAGGATCTTATCAACCTTATTTTAATGCAGCAGGACAAGGGTTGACAAGAGGTGCAGACACAGCAACACAAGGCTTCAACCAAATGGGGGATTTATACGGAAAAGGTATAGGTGCCACAGAAAGTTCAGTTGGACAAGGAATGAACCTCTTAGGTCAAAGTACAGGAATGTACGGTAAAAGTGCAGGGATTTTAGGTAATGTTCCTGGGATGTCTAGTAACCTTTACAGTCAGTCTTTACAGGGATACAACCCGAATAGTGTCGGAAACTATATGAATCCATACACAGAAAATGTAGTGGATAAAACATTAGGTAGAATGAGACAGGGCATAGACAGACAAAGAACGGCATCAAGAGATTCTGCTGTGGGTGCTGGGGCTTTTGGCGGTAGTCGTGGTAGACTAACGGAAGAAAATATAGAAAGGGCTGGTCAAACAGCAATGGGTGATACTGCTGCTGGTCTTTATGGTCAGAACTATGCACAAGCACAACAGGCAGCAATGGGCGAATCTGCTTTACAGAGACAACTACAACAATCAGCAGGATCAAACTTAGCTAATATTTACGGTGGCGTGGCTGGTGGATTACAAAACGTGGCTGGTGGATTAGGTAACGTGGCTGGTGGTGTTGGTTCTTTAGGAAGTCAACTTGCTAATGTTTACGGAGGCTACGGCACTAACTTAGGGAAAGCTGGTTTAGGTCTAGGACAATTTATGGGTAATACAGGTATGAACATGGCTAACTTAGGTGGTTTGCAGCACGGTTTACAAGGTCAAGATATTAACCGTTTAATGCAGGGTGGTCAAATGCAGCAAGGAATGCAACAAAGAATAGCCGACACAGATTACGGAAACTTTGTGGGTCAATACAACCTACCTAGTCAGATACTTGGTCAAGGTATTGGGATGACTTCTCCTGTTCTAGGAGCATTAGGTGGTACGTCAAACACTAACAGATACGCAACAGGTACAGGAAGTGATTCTTTAATGGACAATTTAGCAACTGCTCTTTCTGCATACGGAGCATATAAGCAGTGGGGTAATTAATTATGGCAACTAATATGGGGTATCCAAACGCAGGCATAGTTTCTGTGATGGGGCAACAAAATAATCCGATGGGTGGTGTAGTTCAACCTAGAAATACAAATATGTTTAATCCCCAGGAAAATGTTGAAGATACTATTATTAGATTGTATCAAACTAACGTACCTATAGACCAAATTGCCGCAATGACTGGGACTGATTCAACAACGGTTGCTCAAGTTATAAACAATAGCAGAGGAATGGACACTTACGCTAACACTAGAGACATTACTCCACCAATTGGTGCCCCAGATATTGAAGTAGAACAAGCAGAGTTTGATACTGATTTACCCAGTCCACAGGATTACTATACAAGACCAGATGGTGCTCAACCTGTTGAAATAGAACAACAAGTGTTCTCTACTGATTTACCTGATGACATGGGTACACAAGCTTTAACTGGATTAAATCCCCAATATGCCGAACTGCATCCAGATGCAGTTTCAGAAGCTAGGAAGATTGATGCTCAAATACAGAGGACTTCTCGGGAAGTTTTTGGCGTAGGGGAAAATGACCCCAACTTAGTTCAAGAACTAAACGCTGTTGAATTGTCTGTCTTAGAAGACTTTGAAAGTGAAGGAGATGGGACTTCGTCTGGTGTTGTTGGTGCTGTTCAAGAAAACGCTTTAGTAAAAATAGGGCTTAACGATGTTTTCAGTGATGCGAACATGCCTATAGAAGATAGAATTGATTTCTTTAAACACTACATAGCTGAAACACTTGGCTTAGATTACGGAAACCTAAAAGACGCTCCTGATGAAGGACTACCTTTTCTTGCTGCAGCAAGTGCCTTATTAAACGCTTCTAAAAGCGGTGACTCTAGAATGTCAGGGATTGGTCAAGCCCTAGTATCGTTTGGAATGACTAAAAATCAATTAGGAAGAGTTAGGAACAAAGACGCTAAAGACTTATTGATGACTTCTTTTAACTTAGGTCTAGAATCCCATAAAATAGCACAAGCAGGTACAGGTGAAATGGGTGCTACAGAATGGGTGACTGTTCCTTGGAGTGATGATCCTGTGTTGTTACCTAAAAAAAGTGTAGTGGCGGGAATTCAAAGTGGGGTAAAGATACTACCGTACAATAAAGATAAAGACAGTAAAAGAACACTATATTCTATTCCTAAACTAACTAAAGATGGAATAACATATTCTTATCGAAAAATGACAGAACCTCAATACCAGAACGCACTTAAGAATCTCGACTCAGACTTAATAACAAAAGGATATACAATTCAAGAGGCAGACCAAGGCGATAGATCAAAAAACATACTCTATACTACTCCAGGAGGAGACCGAGAAATAATGACACAAGCTGATTATTTTGCTATGCCGTTTGAGCAACAGACAGGCTTTGAAGAGATATCTGGTATGAATGCTGTTATAGACACAACAGACGGAAATAAACAAAAATATGTGACTGATGAAGAATTAGCACTGGCACCTCCAGGGCAATTTCAAAGTTTAACTTATGGTACTTATTTTGAGAGTGATGGTGAGGGTGGTTTTGTCTTTTCTACAGGAGGAGGAAAGGACGAAGTTCTAACAGGTCAAACTGATAGAGGAATTGAAAGAATAAAAGCAGCCACTAAAGAACCACTACAAGAAAAAATAAAACAAAGTAAAGCAACTTTCCGTTTATTAGATAGGTCTAGAGATTTAGCAAGAGAAGGTTTATTTGGTGCAGCATCAACAGGAGTAGCAAAAGTAGGTAATTTGATAAAATCAGTTGAAGGAGTTATAAACGCTTACCAAAGTGGATTAAACAAAAAACAAAGAGCTGACTATGACCGAATGAAGAGAGACTGGTATCAACAAGTTGGTGAAGATGAAGGTTTTATTAAGTTTCTTGAAAACACAGGTGCTGATAAAGACCGATTAATGGGTACGTTTTGGAGTTTAGCTTTAGCATCTGCACAAATACTTAATGATCAAAAAGGTAGAGACATATCTAACGTAGACGCAGAAAGATTCTTAAACAGAGTAGGAGCAAATTCTTCAAGTGTAAACGCAGTTCAAATGATGCTTGATGATTTAGAAATGGATTTAATACACGCACAGTTAGATCAATTTGACATAGAAGAAGACGGTCTAGAATCTTTTCCAACAGGTGATCTTGATGATGACGGTAACGAAATTATGCAACGTATTTTTTCTAAACCTGGAGAACTTTTTGGTGAAGGTGGATTAATTGAACAAGAAAGAGCAAACCTAGAACAACGATTAAAAGTATTAGAAAGCATAAGAGGTGGTGCTGTCACAAACACAGGAACTCCAGTTCCAATAAAAGCAAGACCAATGTCTTTTAGTGAACTTAGAAGGACTATAGAACAAAACGACACAGAAGCATTGAATACAGTTAATCCTGCTTCTAAGCCTGATGTTGATGTAACTTGGGGAGTACTGGCTAAGATTATTTTTAGAGATCAATTTTTAGGAAATGAACCAGAAGATGTAAGGATGAAAAAAGTAGACTCAAGACTAAGAGATCACTTTTACAATGATGAAGAAGCACTTAAAGAATTTAAGTTGTGGTATAAAACACTTATAAATAAATAATGGACATTTTTGACGAAGTCACAGAAGAACTTTTTTTAAGTAGAAGCCCTACTTTGAACCCACAGGGAGTAAGCTCTGACATATTTGACGTAGACGGCAAGGTAATCAAAGTCCCTGAGACCGTCTATAAGTACCATAGGAAAAGAAATAGACCTATGCCCCCAAAGTATGTACCTCAAGATTGGATTGATCGAGTTAAAGCCTCAGGTCAAAGACCTTCTGATCCTTATTTCCCCCCAGAAGGAGAAAAATTTGGGGATTGGAGTATTGAACTAATGCCTGAAAAAGAAGGCGAAAAAGAGTATGAGTTTGTAGATGAAACTGAAACTGAATACCTTAATAGAATGGGCTACGACACATCAGGTGCTCCATTTGGTGTAGTTCGTCAAGCTACTTGGCTACCTGATGATGAGTTTGCGGTACAAGAAGGTGGAGGAATTGAAAGAGTTTTAAGAGATTACTACAATCAACCTAACACCCCTGATGCAAAAGAAGAAGACGGATCACCTTGGGATTTTGCTGTTACACAAGAACCAATTTCTAGAAGGGCGATGTACCGTGATCCAGAAAAGAATGGACAAATGCAAACGGTATTTGCTCCTGGGTTACAGTTAACGGACGTGGCTGCGGAATTACCTGAAATAGTAGGGGAATTAGCTGCAGGTATTGGAACAGGACTACTTGCTCCTGGAGGTCCCAGAACAAAAGTGGCTGCAGGAATTGCTGCAGAAGGAACAGCAGCAGGTATTATGAGATATATCCAGCTGCACAAAATGAGAGACAAAGGTTATTTATCCCCCAAGTACGATAACGACATGGAAATGATGGTTCAAGCTATAACCACAGATTCATTACAACAAGGGGGGATGGTTGCTGCTTTTGGTTTAGGTGGTGCAGCAATGTTTGATATTGCTAGAAGAGCATTTGATATGGTGGGTGCTAGAAATATAAGTCCTGCAATAGAATGGGATGAAGACGTATTTGTCAAGGCTTTTGACCAAGTTATGAAAGAATCTGATGAAATAACAGAAACCTTAACTGCTCCTCAAATATTGCTACACTCTTCTGTTGAAGGGGCAGATGAACAACCAGCTTCAGAATTGTGGCAAGAAACTGTTAAAATGTCAAGTAAAGCTGGGGAACAGTATGATCCAATCAGAAGAAAATTAGCAGATCAAGACGTTATAAAAGAAAGAACACTTAGAGAACAGTTTGCTGGAGAACAAACAGAAGGACTAGAGGATGTTGTTAAACTAGGTCCAGAAGATTTGAGACAAAGAGGTACTGAATTTCAAGATGAAATTGAAAAACTAAGAAAACCTGAAATACAGAGATTAGAAACAGACGTCCAGGTTTATGAAAACGAAGCAATGGAAGCAGCAGAAGAATTTATGTTTGGTGCTACTGAAAAAGGTCAATCTGGTGTTATTCTTAGAAATGCTATAGAAACAGTCCGAGGTAAAGTAGACGATGTTCTTGATGCTAAATATGCAGCAATAGAAAAAGACATACAAGGCAATCCTGTTTTTGATACTACTGATTTAATTAGCTTTGCTAAAAAGAATCAAAAGAAAATAGAAAGAGATATTCTACCCTCTTTAGCAGTAGAAGATACAACAATCATAGGAGATATACTGGAGTTAGGATTAAAGAAAGAACCAGGAACAGGAAAGAAGGTAAGCTACGAACAACTTAAACGTGCTATTACTAACGTCAATGGACAAATAAAGAAATATGACAAAGGAGCAGAGTCAACCCCAACAATAGGTTTCTTAAAACAATTAAAAAATCAACTCAAAGGAATGAGAGAACAGCTTATTGACCCCGATACTCCTTGGGGTAAGGGAATTATAGAACGTAACCCAAACATTTTAAAGGAACTGGCTGATATAGAAAGAAGATACGCTAAATTTAATGATAATTTTACTCGTGATCTATCAGGGAAATTAATCCGTAAATTAAAAGGCTCAGGAACTACATACGAAGTAGGTGATGAAGCTGTTGTAAAACAAGCTATCATGAATGATAACCCACAGGGAAGAAAAACTTTAAGGGCTATCTTAAACACACCCGAAGGGTTAGAGGGATTAACGGCTATTCGTTCTGCAATTAAAGGGTTGTACCGTAAGCAGATGCAAACAGCTTCAGGAGAAGTGAATCAAACAAGACGATTAACTGAGGCAGAACATAATGCTTTTATGAGAAAATACGGTGACGCCATGCAAGAATGGCTTGATCCTAAAGAGTTTAAGCGTTTTCAAAGCGCAGCCAGTGCCGCAGAATACGCAGAAGCACAAATAAAAGGTTTAGAAAAAAGCCGTAAAGCGTTAACTCAGTTTGCGTGGGGATCAGATGAGTTACTAGACCAACCTGAAAAGCTTTTTGATATAACTTTTAAACCTAAAGAAATTACACGTACTCAAAATTTAAAATCAGCAATAGATGCTTTAGAACCAGGAATGAGGGATACTTTTATAGATAGATACAAAGGTATGGTCTATAAAGATTTCATTGATAAAACTTCTGAGGTAACTAAGAAAGCTGGAGATAAAGTTTCTCTTGATCTAGACCCTAGAAAAGTTGTCAAGTATCTTGATGAACATGGTGATCAGATGAAAGTTTGGTACGGTGATGATTTTGTTAAAGGATTGAACGGTTGGGGTGACCACATAAGAGCATTGCTTCCTAAAGGAAAAGCAGCACTTGACGTGGCAGGTGATGCTAAAATGAAAGCAGGACTAGATATTGTAAGGGCTTACGTTGGTATCTTTACAAGACCTGGAAGAATGATAACTGCAGGTTTGAGGTTGGGTAAAACTACAAAAGAAAAGAAAGTTATAGATGGTTTATTAAATCCTCAAAAGCTTAGAAACATTAACGCAAGAGATAAGTTTTGGAGTGACCCCACTACTAAAGCAGTTATTAGAGAACTAATAACTTTTTACCCAGAGCAAGAAGGTGGTTTCAATATAATATTTCAACAACCACAACTGGATCCTCGTAGGTCACAGGGTTATAGTCCAGACCAAACAGGCACAGAAGAATGGTTAGAGTTACTTGGTCCAGAATATTTTGCTACTGAATCAGAAGAAACAGAGACTGCACCTATGCCTTTCAACACAGGTGGACCAGTTAGATTAATTAAAATGAAACACGGGTACTGATGAGTATTGTAAATTTATTGAAATACATTGCAAAAAGGAAAGCAAACCCCAATGTAACTAAAGGAGGGAGATGGCCAGATAGAGACCACACTCCTGCAGGGAGGGGAGATCAGCCAGAAGTTCCAACACGTGGGGCTATTCCAAAAGGTCCAGTTCCTAATCTCACAGAAAAAGAAGGTTTAGAAAGTTTACAGAAAATACGGGAAGGAAAAAACTGGTTTATAGATCCAGAAACAGCAGCAGCATTTGAATTTCGTTATGGGGCTGGAGTAGAACCTAGAGGTTTTTATCGTAGATATAATACACCCACATACGTAGATAGGGCTCAAGATCAACTACTTGCAGAAAGACGTGAAGAAGCTGCAGCTAAAATTTACCAAATAAAGAGAGAAGCGGAAATCCTAAAAGAAACAAGGGCAGAAGCACCAAACAGTCCACTAGCTGCAGCAATCAATAAAGGAACAGGAGACCTTGACCAAATTTTCTTCAACGTACGATTTCAAGAAATGAACAACACGGCACAAAAGGCTGGGTATCCAAATTGGCAAAGACACATGTATGTTTTAAGAGGGAGCCCCTCGAGTCACTATACAGAAGCGGATAAAGTCGCTCTAAAGATGTATAGGGAGACGATGGATGAATTGGCACCACTTACCAACTCATTAGCAGAAGTAATGGGTAAGACATCAATTCCAAAGGAATTTCTTAGATACAACACAGGTGGACCAGTTAGATTAATTAAAATGAAACACGGATATTAACATGATAAAAATATTTGAATTACTATATGGATTATCAAAACCAATCATCAAGAAGATGAGGACAAGAGAACTTGATGACGTAGAAAGACAGTTAGCTAGTGTGGAAAAAGATGCTGCTAGACACGGGATGAGCGATAAAAATAGAGAGCAGTTTTTAGCAACTAGAAACGCTATCCGAGAAGAAAAAGGTATTCGTGCAATAAAAGATGAAGAATACGGAATAATACAAGACGAGATAAGAGGTGCTAGTGAACTAATACCTGTAGATAAAAGTATTGGTGGTATAAAAGATCTCGCAAGAGCCTACAAAGGTGTGTTTACAGGTAGAGGAGGAGCAAGCGAAGCAGGAACTAAAGTAGGTGATTTAGGAAGAGCCTACAAAGGTGTGTTTACAGGTAGAGGAGGAACTAAAGTAGGTGATTTATTAACCCCACCATTAACACAAACAGGCAGACAAATAACCAAAGCAAGAGGAGGAGACGATGTGATACCTGAGTTCTCTACTAAAAATTTAACGAAAGTAGAAGTAGAATCAGGTGTTCCTGGCCAAGCTTATTCTCTTGATGAAAGAGCAGGGTGGATGGGTCCAAGAATATCAGAGCAAGGAAATCCCTTAAAACTAAAGGACATAACTTTCAGTCAATTAGATGAAACACAACAAGGGGTTTACAAA
>Ga0208299_1002042_pt1 | contig 14176 bp, 20 predicted proteins | sample 15_taG_FD_184089 | JGI IMG/M metagenome (GOLD analysis project Ga0208299, IMG submission 184089) | Marine viral communities from the Subarctic Pacific Ocean - 15_ETSP_OMZ_AT15312 metaG (SPAdes) (version 2) | ecosystem: Environmental > Aquatic > Marine > Oceanic | place: Pacific Ocean | collected...
TCATATTTCTATACTTTCCACTATCACAATAACCCATATTATACTTTAAAATATCATCTTTACTTATATTTCGAGACCTTAAATAGGAAAATGATTTTTTTGCTATAATATCAGTATTACCTAAAATAGATTTATATTCTTTAGGGAGTTCAACTTGTTCATATGATATAGTTTCTTCTATATCTATTCCATTTTTTACTAATTTTGATAGTTCTAGAAATTTATCTGGTGTAGATTTAAGTTGTTTAAATAAAACCTTTATTGTTTTTCCTTTTTTACCACAAACCCAACAATGCCAAGGATTATAACCTTTTTTGTTTTCTGTAAAGTTAACTTCTAGTTTCTGTTTGTGATGATTACAGAAGGGGCAATAATATGATTGATTACCTCTAGCAGTTCTTTTACCTTCGCCTAATACAGAATTTACTAGATTAACCAGTAGTTCATTTATCATACCGGGAAGGTACGAAAAATTTATTGGGTATCAAAGTCTTTCTTGAAAAACTTTCCCAAAATATTATCATTAAAGAATTCATCTGGGTGTTCTAGCACTCTATATATGAATTGATATTGGGTTTCGTAATAAGTTAAGAGTTTTTTATTAGAGGCGAGTTTCATTATTTTACGATCAAAATGATCAGCAGGCCAATTTTCAACTAATTCTTTTAATTGTTGATTCGAACCATAATAAGTTAACCAATCAGATTCTTTACTTACACGCTTATGGGTTGGTTTTCTACCTTTTACTCCTTCATATAATAGTAAATCTTTTTTGGTTACTTTAACTTTTTTATTGTGAACAAGTACTTTTTTTCCTATATAGGCCTTACCCGAAGGAATATGAGTTGTCTTATAGACGAACCCATAAGTATTTTTGGGGAATTGAGAAACTTTTAATATTTTTTCGTTGTTGTAAATCCAATCCATGTAGGTATTTTGGTTAATATAATAAGGGGATTTTGATTACCCAAAATTTTTTATGGATTATATACCATTAAATAACCTGAATTAGGATGGGCTACACTACTTCCTGATATCCAAAGTGATTCTGTAGTAGAGGGTTCAGATGTAGGTAAACCTGTAAAGGATGAACTTCCATAGGCGCTAATATACCCACTTGAACTTATATCTCCAGAGGCTGTTATGTGGCCAGTTGTTCTAAAAGTAGATCCATTATGGTATAAATCATTTGATTTTATTTCTAACGTAGCCCCACCAATTAATCCTGGTTCAATTTTATTTGTTGAAAGGGTTGGAGAATATAAAATTCCACTTGCACTTATATTTCCAGAGGCTGTTATATTTGTAACATATATTGAAGGTTGACCTGTTAGTCCAGCAGCAGTATCAGCTGTATTAGCATGAGAAGCTGATATAGCGTACGAAGCCGTAGTTGCATAGCTAGCTGAAACTATCCCAGTTAAACCGCTCCCATCTCCAGAATAACTTCCACTAAATGAACCACTAAATCCAGTTCCTCCTTGGACTATTAAACTTCCCGATGTAATTTTAACACTACCAGAAATATTTAAACTTCCAGTAAGATACATATTACCTGATGGATTATTCACACTCCAAATTGCAGGAGATCCTAATTGTATTGATACTGGCGTAGAACCAGATACTACTAATGAACCTGTAATTTGTGCTTCAGATCCACTATAGGGAAACCCAGATCCGGTTGGTCCAGTTGACCCTGCTGGCCCTACGGGGCCCCGGGGTCCTGGAGTATTTACTGTTACTACATTTGTTGTTGTATTGGTTGTTACTATATTCTTTGCCATAATTAAGGATTTCCATTTCTTGTTACTTCTTTGGAAAGTTTAATCCTTCCTTCTAATATTCTATTGACTGTTGTAGTTACTCCACTACCACTACGAATTTCTAAATCATAATAAGATTGATCCCATCCAGGGCTAGATCCAGAAGAAAACATTGAAGAACTAAAAGCTGAAATATATACCCTTATACTACCCGAGCTTTGGGGTAATGTTGCAGATGCAGATGGTGGAGTCATATCTAATCCCGTTCCATCTGGTTGTAGCGAAGAAGAAAGTTTACAAATAATGTCCGTTGAAGTCTTTGAAGGACGTATTTGCATCCTAGCTTGATAATTTGTTAAATCAATGGGGTTCCCACTAGAATCTTTATAATCAATTTGGAAATCTACAGTAGCTCCCTGTTCAATTATAAAAGTATAAATTCCTGATGACATAAAAGTTCCTTATATTTTATTAATCTATAAACCAATAATAAATATCTTTTTTTAAAATAAGAAACCAAAAAAATAAGGCCCTATTTCACAATAGAGCCTTACTTTATAATGGATTAAAATCCAGATTAAACTTTGTTTAATCCTTTGATATAAATCTTACCATAAAATTCAGGTCGTACAATTTTCTTTGCATACCTTGTCATTACACCTTTTCTTGGTGTAAAGTTGGTAGGATCATATACTAGTGGAGTCATGATCAATGGAATATATGGTGCGTAAACCGCTCCAGTTTCCAAGAATTGAGTTCCACGGAATCCCATTAGGATAACATTCCTTTGCATGTAAGGATTTTTGTACACGGTAAATCTGCTATTAAGCATACCTACTTTTTGTACTCCCATTGCAAAGCCTTGAGCTCCCATTGTTCCACCGTCTGTATCAGTTGAATATCCAGGAATAGATTCTAGGATAGTAGCAACGTCTGGAGAAGTAACTAAGAAGTTAGCTCCACCCCTAAGGGTTCTAGCATGAATCTTATTAGAAACTTTTTGAACTTTCGTTCCAATCGTTTGGAACCAAGTTCCTTGATTGTAAGCTTCTGCAGATGTTCCGCTATCCCAACCAGTTCCTGCGTTGTTCAATGACTCACCAGGAGTAACTGACCAATAATCAGTTGTTACGGCATTCTGTATAAGCATATCCAAGATCTCTAAATCAATCTCCATTGAGATATATTCAGAAAGCATTGAAGTTAGTTCTGCTTCTGCATCAATTGAATGATAAGCATTTAAGTCTTGAGCAAATTCTGGAGACCAGATTGCTTTCAACTTTCGTGTCTTAGCTACGATTGGTTCAGAATGCATTCCAACGTTAACTTCAGGAATACCAATACTAGTACCATCACCAGTAGTATCTTCAAAGTCACCTCTGTCAGATTCAGTAGGTTGTTCTCCGTATACAACGTGAATTTCAGCAGTAGTAACTATGCCCTCATCTAATACGAATATAGATGCTGAAGCTGCATTGGCAAGATTAGATCCATAAATAGGATTATTGCTTCCTGCAGTTTGTGCTGCGTTAGAAACATAGTTATACAAGCTAATGTTATTAGCTGCAGTAACACCAGATCCAGTTATCGTCCATCCTTTAACACCAGCATTATCAGGTAGAGATAATGCAGATAATGGAAACGATACCTTAAATAGGTTCACACCATCAGAATTACCACCATTAGCAATGGAAGAAGATAGAGCAGAATTAAATCCGATTTCTTTCCATGATGCTGTAAATACTTGAGTTAATGATGTATCTGCAGTTTTATCCTTAATGGAGTATGGCCATCTGCCATCACCATAAAGTCCGCCAGTTGGGTCAGCTGAAGCTGAAGTATTACCGAAGATATCTCCAGTAAATCTTCCAGCATCGTTAGTTGCATTGTTAGTGCCATATTTAAAATCAAGATAGAAAACTAGTCCTGATGGTAAATTCATAGGTTGCACAGAAACAAAGTCTTTAGCTGCAATTTCAGCAAATATCCTTCGTACCAATGGTAGAGCAACGCCCGACCATTCTTCTGCATTGGCACCGCCAGTTGCAGAAGCTTCATCAATTAATTGACGAGCTTGGTTTTCTAGAAGAACGGCCATACCAGATTTATCATATTCCTGGTCCATTCCTTCGAGAAGTCCTGTTTTTTCCCACTTATTAACCAAACCTTTAGTTTCATTGATTTGATTCTTATATGAGGCACCGGCGTCTTGTAATAAATTTGAAATTTTTGTCATTTTAATTTCTCCTTATTTTTAAATTAGTCCGGCTAATTTTTTCATTCTGTTAGTTAATTCATTACCTTCAGCTATTACTTTTCTTTTCGAAGCACTAGTTGTTGAAACTGTTTTCGAAGCAAAGCCTTCAGTAATTTTTTTCTTTGTCGGTGAAATCTTGAAAGATTCAGCTAATGTTGAATAAATCAATTTAATTTCACGTAAGCTTTTAGCCCTATCAAAGTTTTCGATGACTCTGACTTTTTCCGATTCCGATAAAGAATTGTTTCTGAAAATCTTATTAGAAAACAAAAGCTTGGCATTCAAAAGATTTACTTCATTGATTGTTCCTTTTAAAGAACGAATAGTGCTATAAGCTTCTTCTAATTGTTCTTTTAAAGTATCAACCACTTCAGTTTCTCCTTCATATCCATCTTCTGATTCTTCAAGTTCCTCGTCTTCTTCTCTTAGTGATCTAAGAATTTCTTCAAGATCAACTTCTTCATCGTCTTCTTCTACGTCTGTATCGGCAACGGGAGGTGCTTCAACGGGAACTTCAGTATCAACTTCTAATTCTTCGCCTTCTTCTTCCATTTCGTCTTCGAGTTCTTTGATAATAGATTCAAGTTCCAAATCTTCTTCTGGTTCTTCAACGTATTCTACGTCTTCTTCGTCTTCTTTTAAATCATCTAACACTTCAGATTCGTCTTCCATGCCATCTTCTGATTCTTCTAGATCTTCAAAGTCTTCCTCTTCAGATAATTGGTCTTCTTGATCACTACCATCAGCAACGTCTACTTTATTATCACCGGTTCCGATATCAGATGAATCAGATTGTTCTTCAAGATCATCTTCTTCTTCTAGTTCTTCTTCGATTTTTGCAGACAACATAGATTGTAGTTTGGGTGTAAAAGCTTCTTCAAGAGCCATCTTTGCATTCTCAATAGCTGTCTCACGAACCGCTTTTGCATCAGCAATGGCTTCTTTTAATAAATCGCTCATTACGTTCTCCTTAAAATTGTTTTTTAGGAAATATAGTTATTTGAAACTATAATAGGTAGGTTAATTTAATATTACCGCTATATTGGAGATAGCGTATTCAACATATAAGTATATAAGTATATTATAAAAGCTTAAAAATGATCACAAAAAAAAGAGCCTTTCGTTAAAAAAGCTCTTCAATTTATAAGAATATTGTATTTTTTGGGTTAAAAACAAGAATCTTTATCTATTTCTGCTTGTCTTTGTACCTCCCTTCTACATTTTTCGATAGCACTTTCTTTCAATATCCGCTTTTTAGCTGATTTTTTCATATAAGCTTGTCTATCTCTATATTCAATTAGGGTTTCATATTCCTTGGTTTGCTTCTTAAATTTCCTTAAAGCTACCTCAATATATCCATTCGGAACTCTAACACCATTAGGTACTCCCGGTATTATAAAGTCTTCCTTCTTGGGTTTTTTATGGAACTTATTTTTATACATAACTATTTCATTTATTAGATTAATAACTGCTTAAATATACAAAATAAAATCTAGATAAAAAAATTATTTAATATATTTTTTAAGTTTACTATGAACGGGTTGATATCATTTCAGAGAAAGCGGGTATTCGAGATTCGGTTTTTTTAGCTACCATTCCAAGCTTATGATGTAGATATTCATCACTGTCATCTGTATCTCCATCATTATCGATGTCTTTATCTTCTAAATCATCATAATCTTTAGCGGCTTCTTTATCTGAAATACTATCTATCTTCTCATTTATAGCAAAATACTTACCAAGCTTATATCCCATGTCTTCATATAATGACTCTAATCTTTGTTGAAGAATTTCTAGCTCATTAACTGTTTTTCCAAATAAGTTGGAAGATTCTTTTAGTTGTTTCATATCTCTTTTTACAGAAATCTCATCAAACCAATCCTCAGTTTCATTTACTGTAAAGGATTCAGCTTTTTTTACCAATTCAATTATAGTATTCAAGGATTCTTTAAGACTATTATTTTTATAGATGTTATTTCCATATTCATGAAAATTTGAAACGGCTTCAAGAAAATCTTTTTTATCTTCTTCAGTCCATTGTTGCCTTTTGGCTTCTTTAAGTATATTTTTTAGTTTCATAGTTTTATCTTCCTACTTGAATTGATGATCTTAAATTTTGTAATGCTTTTAATGCTTTGGTAATATCCTTTTTAACATTTGAACCAGTTGCTCTTCTTCCTATTACCCCTAATCTACTAATTACATCAGAAACATATTCAGCATCTGGGTCAACAACCATCTTAGGTCCCTCATTAAAAATATCATCTTCTTTTAATGCTTTCCAAATTTCTTCACGAATAAGTTTTTTTAATCCCATGATTTTTTCCTATAATAATTAAACGTTTCTAATTTCTTTTTTAGCTTGTATTAATTCTTTCATAGCCGATTGAATTATCTTTGCAGCTTTTGGACTATATGATTTGGATTTTTTAGTAATATCAGCTAATAATACAATAGCATCGTTAATTTCTTCCTGGAGTTCTATATCCATTGGTGCTTCAGTAATCGGTTCACTTATTGATTCATAGATGTATAAAGACTCATTATCAAGATCATATTCCCATTTGTTCTTCTTTGCAAGTTTCTCAACATCTTTTTTGAATTTATCAAAACCTCTTGCATTAGTATTAAATTGAAAATCAGAATATCGCCTACCCCCCCTGGACGCATTGCCATGTTCTATTCCTTGTCTACCATCATCAATACTTGCATCCCATAGAAAGAATATATCGTCGGCATCTCTGGTTGAATTGTATTTTGCTTCAGTAACAGTTCCCGGTGCATCATACTTCCCAGTTTTTTTATTATATTTAAAAATTTTTGAACTTGGCAAATCTCCCAATATAGATTCTTTTACAAGAGATTTTAAATTAATATTAGACATTAGTTTCTCCTACATTTACAATTAGATTTTTTATGAGTTGGGATTCCACAAACCCCAGTCATTTCACAAATTATATCAGTTATTATTTTATTTACTTTATGATATTTATCGAGTTTGATAGTAGTTCCCACTGACTCATTTACTGGACTCATGAAAGCTCCATGAGTAGAAGGATTAGAAACAAAATCCCAACATATCAATTCAAAATCGGGTTGTACTTCTACTGTATGATCCCCTTCCTCATATAGAGGCTTAACACTACCAAGACCACGGGAACTAATTCCAAGCTTAATGCCTGCTTTTAATAATTCCTTCAATATATTTCCACTTGGAGTTCCTAAGACTTCCACTTTTCCTATAACATCGTCACCATCAAACCAGGTTTCCAATATATTATGAGAAACATTAGCCAAATTAACAACAGAACTTTCTGGATGATCTAACTCACCCAAAGCTCTACTTTCTTTAATTTGATTGTCGTTATATCTTTTAACTTCTCTGATAAGGATATCCTTGGGATATATTCTACCATTTTGATTCTTTGATCCAGCTCTCTGCAGGGTTCCTTGTACAATTATCTTACCATTATTTCTCTCTTCGGATTCTCTTATCATCTGAGGAGTTATTTCAAAAGGAGTATAATCAATTAAAAGATTTTTAGCCATATTTATCCTATCTTATTTGAATACTTCTCTGGTATTCCATCTACATTAAATTTAGAAGCCACAGGATCTTCAGCTAAAGTTTCCAATGGATTTCCCTTGTTCTTTGAATAATCACCACTCGGACCAGTCATTCCAGCCAAGGGCGATTCCCTTTTTATTTTATCAAACTTGGAGGTTCCGACTAAATCTTCTAGTGGCATTTTATTCCTATACTTTTATATAATTGTATTAATATAATTACTATACTCTTTAGCCAAATTCATATCTTGTTGATATTTAATTTTTGCTTTATGTATATTTTCTTTTACTAATTTTTTATTCTCGGGTTTCTTTGACCATTCTTGCCATGTTAAAACTTGTTTATAATTACCACTTCCATACATAATATATTTCCCTATCTAACCCAAGTAGATTTTAACCTATATAAATCAAAATATATAGAAGCTAATTCTTTTCTAATTAATTTCTTGATTATTAATATATCTGATTTTGTTAATTCCTCTTTTAATATTTTTTTCCTCATGCTGAAAGATCTCTCATCTTAACAGCTATACGATTCATCCGTTCAGAAATCTTACCTAGTTTTCCCTTTGTAGATTTCCAATATGAAGACGATTCTAAACCTTGTTCTTTTTTTAGCTTAAGATTCCTACCTAAGATTCTTTCGATCTGAAATAATTTCTTTGATATCTCGGATATTGCACCATTAACCTTTTGCTTAGTATTCAGGCTTTCATCCTTTTTATAAGAATTATAATTTAGATTATAAATTTCACCCATTATATTCTTATATTTTGTTTCACCAAGTTTTTTGGGATCGTCATTATCTTCATCTGAAAAAGCATATGGTGTTTCATACCCAGGGGCTCCGGCAGTAGTACTAATTTCTTCTACTTCATCTTTGTCACAAAGCTCTTTACATGAATCATCCAATTTTTTTATTGACATTTTTTAAGCTCCCCAATTAATTCATGAAACCTCATTAAAGATAATACATGAGTTTCTTTTATAATATTCAATTTATTCATATTCTTTAAATAACCAGATATCTCTTTTAATTTTATCTTTATGGTTTTGTTATCTACTTTTTTAATGCAAGTAGAAAGATCTTTACCAATCAATTTAATTTGGTCTTTTAATTCCAATCTGAGGTTCTTGTTCTTGGAAACACTACTTATATAACTAGATAATATATTTCTCTGGTTTTCATCTAATTTATCACCATATTTGTCATTAAACTTATCAACGAGTATTTTATATGATAATAATTTAACATCTTTTGATTGCTCGGATAAATCATCCCGAGTTGTTTTTAAAACATTACTCCTTTGAAGATTCTCTACCAAAGTATAATAGGATTCAGTTAAATTTTTTGGAGTAATCTTTTCCGTATCTGAATTAAATAATCTATATATAGAAGCATAGACTTTATATTCATTAATCCTTGTCTTAAAGAAATCAGAAATATCATAGGATTCCTGAATTGCTTTTATAAGATTATACTTTTCTCTCCTCAGGTTTGAACTATTTAATTGTCTTCGTTCCTTCAAAACTAAATCCAGAAACTTTGAAGCCTTATTTTCAGAAGAAAATTTTTCTTCAAAAAGTCCCCTATATAGATTCAATTCTTTCTTAAGTTGACTGCCAGCTTTAAAGTGTTCTTTTATTATACCTATTGCTGGAGTTTTAGCTTTATCATTCAATACATCGGAAGTTAATTGTCTAATTAATACTTCAAAAATAATACCAGTATTCTTAATCTTATTATGTTTTACCATTGTAAATATTCCACTATACGTTTAAATATATCAAATTCTTAAATAAATATCATGTTAAAAAACTATATTATAAATTTTCATCATTTATTAAGTTATTTTCATCTAAAAGGGATTTTTCATTCAATATTTTTGACGTTTTAAGCTTCCCATTCATAGAATTTTTAATTTCTCTTGCCAAGGGTGATTTATTAGAATTACTTTTTATAGATCTATCTCTATTTTTGATATCCCGTTTTCTCTTTTCTTTACCAATTGGATCTCGTCCTCTAGCACTATCTTGATTACCAGACTTTGGTCCTTCATCTGGCCTTCCAACCTTTTTATTTCCCTCAAAAGCTAATTCGGTTTCTTCAGATTCTCCTCCAGATGGTTGTGGTTGACCTGGAGCTCCTCCCCCACCAGGACCTACATTAGCAAGAGCATATTCAGTTCCTCTAATCTCACCAGTTTTAAATGGATCATTCCCTTGATTTTCAATTTCTCCTTTTCGGAATCTTTGTTTAAGATCTTCAATAACTTTACCTTTTTCTTCTTCTGCACCTTCTATAGACATGTCGAATATATACTTATAAATCCAATCTTCCGAAAGCATGTTCAAATCTTTAATAGAACTAGCAATACTAATCTTTTCATTCCATAATTCTAATTTCTCACCCTCTGCAATCGTAGATGGATTTGTTAATTCCAATTCAAAATCAACAAGATCCTCATTTGTATATCCTTGGGAATATAAATGTACTATAGCTATTTTTGTTAATTCCGAAGTTACTATCTTTTGAATTCTCTCAATAGTTCTGGCAAATCTCACATCTTGAGCTGCTAGTGTTGCTTTACCCTCTACTGCCTCTTCGTATCCAATGAAAGCTTTTGGAACTTTCAATCCTGCAAACATCCTGTTACGAAGATATTCGATATCATCAATACCAGTAAATTCCATCCCACTTAGAGTATCAATTTCAGTTCCACTCTGGCCACCTCTGACAGGCATATAATAGTCTTCCAACATATTTTGTAAATTAAACTTTAAATTATAATCCCCAGTTGCATTATCTACATAAGGAGTCTTTTTCACCTTATTAATAATTTTTTGCATATAGCTTTCAACTTCATTTGGCGGGATGTTTCCAATATCAACTTTGAATATTCTACGCTCTGGAGCCCTCATTATCCTATGTATTAACATAGCATCTTCCATAAGGGTTAATTGTTTCCAAACTCTCCTAGCTGGTTCAATCATAGCTTTACCATACGGTAAAAAATTAGTATCTCCGATCAATCTAAAATGAGCTACTTCATAGTTTTCTAGATATGTCTTCTTACCCCCAGAAACCATTCCAGTTGCATAAGCATTCCCGCCCATAGATTCATCTATATAGTATCTAACCTCTTCTGGTCTTGAAGGATCAATACTTTCTTCTCTAACCATAAAATAAGGTGAGATTGGAATAACATTTACAACTCCATATTTTTCAACGATATCCATTTTAAGAAAGAAGTCTCCATATTTACACATACTTCGTATCCAGAGATATAAATTGAATTCTATATTTAATATATCATAAAATAAATTATGCAGGATATCCTGAATTTCTCTCTTTGGAGATCTAATATCTAATACATTGCCAAAACCATTTTTAACTGTAGATTCTTCAGAATAAATATCTAAAGCAGAAGCTATAATAGAATCCATATCCATTGCTTCATAATCATTATATAATTCTGAACGGAGCCCAATTGTTCCCTGTTGAGTTTGATAATCCGAGTACCCTGTTCCAGGATATAATCTACTATATCTATCAACGAACTTATTTGTTTCTAAATTTCCATCCGATTGTAGAGAATCTGTATCTACAACTTTTAATTTTTTATCCCCAATGCGTCTAATAATAACACCAGTTGAAAATAATTTTCTTAATCTGCTAAAAAGCGATTTGTTAGCCATTTTTATCCTTAATCAATTAGCCAGCGGAGATTTTCACTCTCCCCTCGTATTTTCATATCCCAAGAATCATTTTCATTTACAATTCCCGTATATATATTTGGAGAAGATTTTCCCATTAAACCCAAAGCCCTCTTATCTAATTCCAACCCCTCATTTCGAAGTTTTAGAGCAGTATCCCTTATCCAAAGTCCAATGGCAAAAGCCATAGTTAAATCATCATTATATCCTTGTCGAGCTTCTGCCTTATGGCCATTCCAAATAAAGACTCTTAGTTCTTCAAGTAATCGATTTGACTTAACAATACATACTTTCTCTCTAAAATAAATATCAAGTTTTGAAATTAAAAGGGGACGAGTTTTCATTGAAGTTGTAAATCCAGGAGTCATCTGGGCTTTATCTTTCAAATCATAACCCTTTTGTAGTTGAACTGTAGAATCTACGGTTCCTTCTTGTTTATATGTATAATATAAATTTTTATATTCTCTATCTATAGCAGCTTGTAATGATCCCCAACCAACGTTAGCATTCTCAATAACTAATAATGCATCATTGTATTCAGTAGCTACCCCTACTAACATATTCCCAAAATCTTTTGGAGTTAATTGGCCTCTGTATTCAGCTACCTGTTTTACTTCATCAATATCAATTACATGGAATGCAGAAAAATCTGTTCCATCACCTCTAGCAACATCTGCTACTACAATATAATCCTTAATATAGTTTGGCGGTTCCCATACCCAATAATTTCCATCAAAGCCTCTTTTTTCTATAGGTTCCTCTGCATAAGTTTCTTTATACCATTCTATTAAGCTACCATCTATTACAGAGTTACCGGAACTAATAAAATCACAATCACATTCTTGGGCTGCCAATTTTACTCCCAATAGTTCATCCTGCTCATCTCTCCAGTCTTGATCTCTATCGGGATGTAGTGACCAATGTAATTGAATTGTATTAAACTTATTCTCTCCAGCTTCAGCTTTAATCCAAGTTTTATGAAAAAAGTTTCCAATACCATTGGGTGTAGATAGTATAATCGATTTACCACCTGTTGCAAGTGTTTGTTGAGCTGATGCCCATATATCATCAATCTTATCAACAAATGCAGCTTCATCAATTATTAATAAAGATAATGCTTCAGATCTTCCTGCATCTCCTGATGCTGAAATAGCCTTAATCTGGGATCCATTTGCAAACCTAAGTGAAAGTTTATTATCTTCAATCGTATTACCCCTTAACCAACTTGGTAGATTTTCATGCATAGTTCTAACTTTAGTAACTAAATTTTTAGCTACGTCCTGTTTAGTAGCAATAACTAAAACATTTTTATCAGTATGAAATAGCATTAACCATAATGAATATCCTCCCGTTAGAGTAGAAATACCTAATTGTCTAGATTTAAGAATTATATTATAATCTTTTTCTCTAAATTCATTTAATACTTTTTCTTGGAATGGATATAAATGGAAATTGATTTTACCTCGAGTGGGGTGTTGAATCTGACAATATTTTTTCATGAAATAATTGGGATCGACTGCACACCGCTTATATTCCTCGGCAATGATTTCCTTTATGGACTTTTGATTTTTCATCTATATATAAATATCAAAAAATAATTAATTAAATTATTGGGGAAGACTATAATTGATGGCATTTATTAATAAAACACTTCCAACCATTCCTGCTATAAAACCTGGCGTAAATCTTTTATGCCACTTTCCTTGTTTATCTCTCTCTTTTTCATAGATTGATAAATTCTCATTTAATAGTTTAATTTGCTTACTATATAAGCCAAATTGTAAACTATCATTTCTTAACATAAAATTCTTTTGTAATAATATTTTATTTTTTATTATTACTAAAGAATCTTGTTCTAATATAACTGTTTCCAATTTGGAAATTTTTGTCTTATATTCTAAATTTAAAGTTTTAGATGTAGAGTATAATTCTTTATAAGTTTTACAAGTATCTATTTGTGAAAAACATAAATTTGGAACAATTAATATAAATAAACATAACCTTTTCATTCTTTATAGACCCAATAATTTTTCTTTTGCTTTCAATTCAGCTTCTAAATCTTTTATCGTCTTATCGACCTTTAGTGCTTCGCTTTTAGCAGCTTTTACTTTTTTACTTCTACCATCAGCAGTTTTTTCAAGTTTCTTTAACTTCTTCTTAGCTTCCTTTCGAATAGTATCTAAATTCTTTAGATCGGATTCTATAGAAGCAATCTCTTTTTTATTATCTTCAATCTCTTTTATTTTTTTGGGATTCTTTTTCTTAAAAGTAAATAGTAATAATATAGTTCCTAAAACAGAAAATATTCCTATAATCCAAGTTTTAAATTTATTAAACATTTTAATCTCCATTAAAAAACATTAATTTTGTAGCTAAAGCAATTATTGAAGTATAGACTACCCATAAAGCTTTATGTGCACCATTTTTAAATTTTTTGCACTCCTTGATATCCGACTCAAAAGTTTCACACTTCTTTAAAAAGCCCCTGGTATATCCTATAAGCTCTTCTATGTCATCTTTATTTTTATTTACTCTAACAACTACGCCCCCTTCGGGGTTCAATAACTTTTTCTTAATCATCCCAACATCATCTTTAATTTCATGTTGGTCTTCACATATCTTTTTTAATTGCAGCTTTATTGATGTAAGCTCGCCATTTCTTCTAGCCGAATTTCCAGGCAAATGAACACATTCATTGCAATGGACTTTAATTTCTTCTATTGCAGAAGATAGCTCATCAAGCATTTGTTGATTGGTCTTTCTTGATGCCATTTCTTATCCCTTTGGTCTAAATTTTTCAGCACAAGTTACGCCTAGCCCAACACAAACTAAGTACATCATACCATCAAATACAAATTCCTGTAATGGA
>Ga0208299_1002043_pt1 | contig 14172 bp, 12 predicted proteins | sample 15_taG_FD_184089 | JGI IMG/M metagenome (GOLD analysis project Ga0208299, IMG submission 184089) | Marine viral communities from the Subarctic Pacific Ocean - 15_ETSP_OMZ_AT15312 metaG (SPAdes) (version 2) | ecosystem: Environmental > Aquatic > Marine > Oceanic | place: Pacific Ocean | collected...
TTCAGTCAATCATCTGCAAAAAATGGCCTCTTTATAGGCAGCAACCTTGTTTCTTCAGCTTTTGGAGGCTCCCTAGCCCTACTCCGTATCTCAGCCACAGCTCCAACAGCAGAACAGATAGCCAAAATCTACCGTGACGAAAAGCCTCTGTTCCAAGAGAACGCCAAAGCAACACTCTACGGCTCATCTGACGCAGTGACCGCATTGGCTCACGATGATTCCACCAACCTCTTGCATGTAGGCACAAGCGCAGGACGCTCAGTGTTCCAAGGGTTACGTCGAGTATCCAACACAACGGACGCTGTAGGCACTGCAATTTCAGCCGCTAATGGCCTAGTAGCCGAGGATTAATCATATGACAGTTAAAGTATCAAAAGCGGCTCTAAATTTGCGTGAAGAACTAGCCGATCTTCGCAAGCCATCCAGTATCGCTGGTGAAGCCCTACTTAGGGCTGACTCTGTGCAAGAGCAGCGTGATCTGATTGGTGCTGGTCGTAGGAATTTGCTGATTAACGGAGATATGCGTGTAGTCCAAAGGGGGACTACTTTCACTCGCTCTGGCAGCGGATGGGGTTACTTCGGTAGTATGGACAGATGGGCGGTCTATTATGGCAACACCGTCTTTAATCAAACCACAGGCATTATTGACGGTCAGTATAAACATTATGCCCGTATAACCAATAATGGCACAGCGCCAGACAACTACTTTATATACCAAAAGATTGAGAACGGTAGCCGTATCCTTAGTGGTAAAGAAATCACTATATCATTTATGGCTAAGTCAGCTAATAGCACTCCATTACGTGTCCGAGGTAGATTCTTTGATCATGCTTTAGAGTCTGGTTCTACGGATAGTGGTTTAAAGATGTTTAGTCTTACGCCTGAGTGGCAGAAGTACAGCTACACCTACACTCCTGTAGATACTAGTACAAACCTCACTCGAGATTTTACAATAATCATTGACACAAACGGAGTAAACGGCCTTAGTGACGGATACGACATTACCAACGTCCAACTAGAACTCGGCTCAGTCGCCACCGAGTTTGAACACCGCAGCTATGGTGAAGAACTGGCGCTGTGTCAACGTTATTTTTACCAAATGTCCTCGTCAGGTTCAGGGTATATAGCGAGTATAGTAAACCGTGGTATTAGGTATATGACCGACAAGATACCATCAATGCGAGGTACTCCTGCACTATCCTACGATAATGCACAGGTGAGTGTTGATGGTGGGAATTATACAAACGTAACCCCTTCCATAGTTAGTTACACAGATGGTGGAAATGTTTTGATTGCTTTAGGTTCGGGGTCAAATGACGAGGATGTCTTGTTTTATGGGAACCTAAAATACGATGCGGAGCTATAACATGACTATTCAAACAGTAAAACTATTAGACTCCGGTTATCTCGTTAATGGCAATATGTCTGTACCCAATGACCCAGCTAACCGCCACTACCAAATGATCTTAGATTGGATTAACGATGGCAATCAGCCAGAGGGTGCTGACATTATCGAACCAGATTATGTCGCTCTACGCACTGGCCCTGACGGGTACGCAGCGACAGGTGAGCAGTTAGGTATGATTGCAGATGGTATTCAAGCCGCACACGTAGCCGAAGTCAAAGCGAAGTTCCCTAAGAGCATCACTGGTGGCGTGACTATCGGTGAGGTTCCGCAGGAGCTACTAGATGCAGCAGCAGATAAGTTATTTGCACAGCAACTAGCCGCCTACAAGACAGCCGCAGCTCGACTAGAGCAGTACATTGTAGCCGATGGCCGTGAAGAAGTAACAGAAATGCAGCCTACGGGGGAGCAAGTGTTCAATGAGGACACAATGGAGTCAGAGGACGTAATGGAAGAAGTTGTAGTCCAGACAGCCATTGAAGCCGCTGAGCCTACAGTAGAACAAACCGTGTACAGCGGTGATATGGACGCAGAGCCTACCGTTGAGACAGTCACTAATCCATTGATTGTGCAGGATGAAGCTGAACGAGCTGCCGCACAGGCTGTAGTTGATGGGACACCAGACGCTGTTAAGGAAGCCTAATACGCCCCACAGGAGGCAGAATAAAATGACCGAAGAAATAGCAGTAGAACGCACAGACGAAGAAAAGGCACAGATGTACAGCGCCATGCTGGGTAGTGTCAGTGTTATCACCAACGCCCTAGACGCAGACAACGATTTCTGTTCTGACATGACAGACGAAGAAGTTAAGGAACGTGTCCTGCGTAGTTCAGGGTACTTATCCTCTGGCGTAGCAATGGATGATTGGGGCGACGAGGATATGTCCACCATCAATGCTGCCATCACAGCAGCAGAGGTCGCATAATGATTGAATACACATGGAAAATTAACCAATTAGAACGCTCCACTGCTGACGATTATGTACTCGTCGTCCACTATGGCGTAGATGCTGTTGACGGTGAGTTCAGCAAGGGTGCTTACGGCACTATATCGTTTGACCCAGAGACTATGCCAGCGAGTGTGGACTTTGACTCACTAACCGAAGAAGTCGTACTTGGCTGGGTGTTCACTAAAGTCGAGCAAGACGTTGTTGAGGCACAGTTAGAGGCTATAATTGCTGATATGAAAGAGCCAAAGGTTGTTGCTGGTATGCCTTGGGTAGTTACTGACACCATGGGTGGCTAGATGCTAGCCGAGCTTGCTTTAGCAAATGCAGCCTTTGCAACCATTAAAGCGACTCTAGCTAATGGTAGAGAGCTGGTAGATGCGGGTAAAGCAGTTACTGACTATTTTGGTGCGTCCAGTGCTATCAGTAAAGAGGTGGCCACCAAAGGTAAGGGTTCAGCACTTGAGGCTTATCAGGCACAACAGCAGTTAATGCGGCAAGAAGAAGAACTAAAGCAGCTGCTTAATAAGCAATCGTTGCTGGGTTATGAAAAGTTCTTGCAGTTTAAAGCTCAGTTTGCTCGTGATCAGAAAGAAGCAGCGAGGCTTGAGGCACGAAAGAAGTATCAAAGACAACAAGCAATTGAAGATAATATAACATTAGGCCTGAAGATAGGCACTGTACTATTAATAACGATGGCCTCACTATTTGGTGTAGCCCTTTACCTTAAAGGTTCATAAAAAATGTCTAGCATGGAAGATTTCGAAGCAGGGCAACTAACACATGCCGTGTTACAGTTAGGGAAAGATGTGGAGAATTTAACAGATATTGTATCTAAGCTCAATGAGCGTATGGCAGCGCAAGAGTTGGCCTTAGCAAAGGGTAAGGGTATGGCAGCAGGGGCACTGGCTCTAGCGGCTATCCTAGGGGGTCTGAGTTCATACATAATGGGAAAGCTATAAGATGAAACCGTGTAAGATCTGTGGTTCATATAATGTAAAGGAAGGTCACAGTGTGTGCAGGGAATGTAGTAGGAGTAAAGCGTAATGTTTGGATTACCAATGGAGGCCATCACAATGCTTATGAGCACTGTAGGTGGCGCTGTGATGAAGATGTGGTCACAAGGACAAGCAGATAAGGCAGAGCAACAAAAGGCTCTCATACAGAAGCACACGGCCTCTGAAGATAGCTTAGATGCAGCACGTACCTATGACACTCCTAATGCTCAATGGATCAGACGTTTCCTTGTTATCTCATTCATGTCTATGGCAGCATTCATATTACTAGCACCTGTACTGGGGTTCAATACAGTAGTGCCAGTGGACGTTACCAGTGGCTTTAGCATTCTCTTCTTTGACTTTAAGAACACTGTCACTGAATGGATATCATTAGAAGGTATGGTAACTCCGGAGTGGCTACCCCATGCTATAATGGCAGTAGTTGGGCTATACTTTGGTCAGAGTATCACTAGTAGAAAATAAGTAAGGAAGTACTTGACATTTACTCAATAGTATGTTATTTTACTTAAACCCCCACCGCCAGTGGTACATATACAATATACGTATAACTAATACAATTAAAGATAAGCATGTAAGTGCTACAATAAATACAGGATAATGAATATGCCTAAACAGTTTAAAGGTTACAGTGATGATCAGAAGAAGCGTATAGCTTCCAAGCTGGGGCATACTGGTGACATCAATTCCTTTGGTAGCTATTTAGCTAGTAACCCTACTGCTAAAGCTAAGTTCCTTAAGTTCAAGATGAGTACTGGACAGCGTTATGCTGAGGGTGGTATTGTAACCCCACAAAAGCGGGAGGATGAGATGCCACATGCAGAGATCCCAGAATGGTGGATGAGTCCGCAAGGTGGTAAAGAAATGTCAGGATCTTATATGCCTACTAACACTATTTTTCAACCTACGCTGGATGCAGAAGGTAATGTAACACAGTCAGGACTAGAGAAGACATCTGTTGAACGGGCACTAGATCCTGGCCTACCTAGCCAAGCACAGACTAAAGCATATACTGTTGGCTATGATTCCACCAAACAAAATATCGGTACTAATTCAGGTCAATTAACGGGTGTGGATCCAACAGCTACCTCTACAGATGCAGCTACCTCAACTGCAGATGTTGTTACTAAAGGTACTCATACCCCCATCACTACCAGTACAGCAACGCAAGGTGTGAGGGGAATAACGGATCATACAAATGCAGCTAAAGGTACAGTATCACAAAAGTCACAAGCAATAGCACAACAAGGTGTTGCTACTGGATTAGCTAATGATGTTACAGGAACCGCTAATAGGGTAGAAGCCGTAGCTCCTTTGCAGCTTACAAATGGTCAGTTGGTTAATCCTGCTACAGGACAAGTAGTTGCTAGTGAAGCTCAGTTATCTGATGCCACTTTTGTAGCCGAAGCTGCCCGACTAGGTAAGACACCGGAAGCATTAGCGGCAGAGAGATATGAATTAGCTAAGACTAAAGCAGCTGAACTTGGCCCTTATGCTACCGTAGATGCAGCTATGGGTGAGGCAGCTTCTAGTGAAGCACAACTATCTAATAAACAGTTTGGTATAGATAATACTGAATTAGATATGACACCGGAAGCACGAGCAGCAGAGAAATATAAGTTAGATCAAACTAGGGCAGCAGGTTTAGGAGATTATCAAACTCAGGCTGCAGCTACTGGGGAACTAGCCTCTTCAACAGCGGCAACCAGTGGAAGGGAGTTCAGTGTAGATGCAGCACAATTAGAGGGTACGCCTACAGCAACAGCGGCAAACCAGTTTGAATTAGACAAAGCAGCTGCTGCAGAACTAGGTAGCTATACCACTATGGATCCTGCTAGGGCTGGTACTGTACCTGAGGCAGTAGCAGCACAGGCTGATGCCACTTCAGGTATAGTAGCTAGGTCACGAACTGTCTCTGACAATGAATTAGTTAATATAGCTGCACAGGGCTTAGAGATTACTGAACCTACTCATGCGGTTGCAGCAACTATGCAAGCACTAAACACAGAAGCAAAGGCAATAGCGCAAGAAGGATCCTTTAGCCAATCATTAGCAGAAAGCCGTAAAGGTGCCGTAAGTGCTTCTTCTACTGTACAAGGCCAGATGGAAAGCTTGATGAACCAGTTCAACGATGGTACGCCTTCGTGGGCAGCTGGGGCAATACGTAATGCTAATGCAATAATGGCACAGCGAGGCCTTGGGGCAAGTTCAATGGCAGGTGCGGCACTAGTACAAGCTGCTATGGAATCTGCTATACCTATTGCACAGCAAGATGCAGCTACCTTTGCACAGATGGGCTTAACTAATCTGAATAGTCAACAGCAAACTGCACTAGCTAATGCTGCAGCTTCACAAAACCTAACTCTACAGAACCTAGGTTATGCTCAACAAGTAGCGTTACACAATAGCACTAACGCCTTTGCACTACAGTCTACTAGCTTATCTAACATGCAAGCTGTTGTATTGTCTAACCAGACAGTTAAGGCAGCAGCACAAGGTAAGAACTTAGATGTGAAGACACAGACAGCACTCACTAATGCTGCTAAGTATGCTGAAGTTAACAACATCAACTTATCTAATTCACAGCAGTCTAACTTGGCTAAGTCGGCAGAGAACTTGTCTGTAGATATGGCTAACTTGTCTAACTCGCAGCAGACAGCTTTGTCTAACTTACAAGTAAGAGCCGCTTTAACTGGGCAGGAGCTTACCCATGAACAGCAAGTTTCTATGCTAATTAGCACGGAAAGCTTTGAAGCTGCTAAGTTTGGAGCTACCTCGCGCCAGCAAGCATTTATGCAAGACGCATCTGCTAATGCTGCACTAGTAGGGCAAGTGTTAAGTAACCAACAGCAGACAGCTTTGTTTAATGTTTCTTCACAGCTATCTGAGCGATCTCTCAATTTAACAAATGAGCAGCAGAGTCTACTATACAATACGACTAACGCTTTGCAAGTAGATATGGCTAATCTAACTAATCTACAACAGACTGCCTTAGCTAATGCACAGATTGATGCCTCCATGAAAGGTGAGGAACTATCTAATAGACAGCAGGTGGCTATACTACGAAGCACACAGAGTTTTGAAGATGCTAAGTTTGGAGCTACATCCCAACAGCAATCCTTTATGCAGGATGCTATATCTAGTGCAGCTATGAAGGGTCAAGTCTTAAACAATCAGCAGCAAACTTCATTGTTTAACGTGTCTTCCCAGTTATCTGAACGTGAGTTAAGTTTAAATACAGAACAGCAAACCAAACTGTATAATTCAACCAATGCTATGCAGATGGAAGTGACCAATTTAACTAATAAACAGCAAACTGCATTGGCTAATGCACAGATTGATGCATCTATTAAAGGACAGGAATTAAATAATAAACAACAAGTAGCTATACTAAGAAGTACAGAGAGCTTTGAAGCTGCAAAGTTTAATGCCACAGCACAGCAAGATGCATTCATGCAAGATGCTATTTCTGACGCTGCTATGAAAGGTCAGGTCTTAGGCAATCAACAGCAAACTTCATTGTTTAATGTTACCTCTCAACTATCCGAGAGAGAAATAAACCTTACAACGGAGCAGCAAACTAAGCTATATAACACAACCAATGCTATGCAGATGGAAGTTACTAATCTATCCAACAAACAACAAACTGCACTGGCTAATGCACAGATTGATGCGGCAGTTAAGGGTCAGGAGTTATCTAATAAGCAACAAGCTAATGTTCTTAATGCGGCACGTATATCTGAGATAGCCAATATCAACTTCACTACAGAACAACAGACAGCTATACAGAACTCGCAATTAGCACAGACTATGGACTTAGCTAACTTGTCTAATAGACAGGCTACACAATTGGCTAATGCAGCTACTGTAGCTAATATGGATATAGCTAATCTGAATAACAGACAGCAAGCTGAGGTGATGAATGCCCAAGCTTTCTTAGGGGTAGATATGGCTAATCTTAATAATGAGCAGCAGACTACCCTATTCAAAGCACAAGAACGTATCAGTGCAATTACCTCAGATACTGCAGCAGCGAATGCTACTAAGCAATTCAATGCTACCTCGGCTAATCAAGTAGATCAGTTCTATGATAACATGATATCTACTATGCGGCAGTTTAATGCTTCACAGACAAATGCACAAGAGCAGTTTAATGCAGGTGAGAAGAATATTATTAGTAAGTTTCAGGCAGAGATGGAGAATAACAGGGCACAATTTAATGCTAGCAATAGATTAGCAGTAGATCAATCCAACGCTCAATGGCGTAGAGAGATTGCTACAGCAGATACAACTGCTCTAAATAGAGCTAACGAGATTAATGCTAAGGCCGTACTAGACATTAGTAATAGTGCTTACAATGATCTGTGGCAAGAACACCGAGATGAAATGGATTGGATATACAAGATCTCAGAGGGTGCCGCAGAGAGGTTTACAAAGCTAGCTTCCGCTACTATAACTGCAGATGCTAACATAAAGATAGCGGATATGAAGTCAGACTATGAGAATTCATCTTCAATCGGATCATCTATCTTTACTCTATTAACTACTGATTTAGCAGGTACGTTACTAGGTGATATATTTTAAATAAGGAGTAATCACATGGCAGAAGCAAACAGCATAATTAAGATGGTAAAAAGTATTGAATCTTATATGGCAGATGAAGATAAGACACCCCCTACAGGGCTACTAGGTAAGAAGAATACTCCAGACAGAGAAGATCCTTTGAAGAACATAGCCCGATATGTACAACAAATACGACAATATAGGAATACCAATGCCAAATAAAGATGAAGGTGTATTTGACGCTCCTATACCAGGACAGTCTCTAACAGGTGAACTAGGTTCAAAACCATGGGAGCAACCCCCTAAATATAATACAGTAGAAGAAGCACTGGACTTCTATCTGCCTAGATTATCTAATGGGGATTTATTAACACCACTACTAGACGAGCTAGAGGAAGGTATTCCTGTGGTGTCACTTGTTAATATCATACAATCCGGTGGTACTATGCAGGGTCTACATACGATTGATATAGGGTTACTTATATCACCTGTACTTGTAGAGTTTATTGCTGCACAAGCAGATGCTAGAGACATCAAGTATACGCTAGGTACAGAAGACAAGGATATCCCTACTGAATCTAATATGCGGAAGGTAATGCGTAGAGTGGGTAGACAAGATGACGTACCTGTAGAGGCTACAGCAGCGCCACTAGAGGAAGAAGCCCCTATTGAGTCGGGTATAATGAGCAAGAGGGCATAACAATGGGATTTAACTTTGCAGCCTTTGCAGCAGGTGGTATGAAAGCTGCAGCAGATAAGGTGGCTTCTCAATCAGCGGCTATGGATGCGTCTATTCAGAAGCACATGGATTGGGGAATACAGAATGGTATGGAAGATCATAAGATACGTACTCGTAAGGAAGATAGCTTAGTAGACGTAGGTAATCAGCTAGCCCAACTAGGTTTGGGTAATGATAAGATTAAAGTAGTATTGCAAGGGGGCTTAGAGTCGGCTAAGGAATTTATAACCTCTAGTATTGAAGCCAAAGGGGCCGATCCTATGTTTGATGTAGCAGGTCAAGTGGCCGTTACAGGTAAAGGTACTGCTGCTACATGGAAAGAGTATATTAAGCAGAACATTATGGGTACTCCAGATACAACGGATACTTTTGAATACTCTGCACCAAAGCGTAGCTCTATCCTTGGGGGTTGGCTAGGTACTAATGAGGGTTCTGATAAGCTACCTGTCAGTAGAGTTAAGAGTATTGCAGAGCGTACAGGCGCAGCTATGAATATTAATGTAGCTGATGTACTAGCTACTAGTCGTGGTAAATTCTTACGTAATCAAGAGATGGCAGTGCAAGGCACCGTCAATAGGGGAGATCCTACAGCTGCACTAACATTTAAGGTAGCCCAACAACAAGCGGCATTTAATGCCCAATATAATCCTCTTCAGATGGAACAAGCAAGATTAGCTATTGCACATGCTAAAACTCAAGAAGAAAAAGATGCTGCTCAAGAGAAGGTAGATGCATTAGAAAGAAAGTATGCTGCTTCTATTGCTGCATGGAAGATAAAAAATAGTCCAGACATTAAAAAATTCGAAGTTGAATTGGCGGAGATTGCACATGCAGCTACCATAGTAGGATTACCTAAGGATTACGAGTCAGGTATATTAGTAGGTAATGCACTACTCCATAATGAAGTTATCAAGGGAGAGAATGCAGATCCTGAAAGAGTAGCCCTACTAGAAGGTAATCTAGATAGACTTAACACACAGTACGCAGCTTTGATTGGTGTTAAGACCTCATCAAGTAGAGGCCTATCCTTTAACTCATTCCGTACCGCCTTTGCTGATATCTTTGAAGCAGAACTAACTAAAACCTTCACAGATCCTAGGACGCGTAATTGGATGCGAGATGCTAACAGCGGCCTTATAGTGTGGTCAGGTGCTGCCAGTGGCGATGGCTACCAAGGCTATCATGCAGCTAGGCAACGGGCTGTGATTAGATTCAAGAGTGCTGTAGAGTTTCTCCCAGAGAATGATGCTAAGGCGCTAGCCTTGTCTTCACTTAAGGATGTAGATGCTGTAGCTGCCGCAGAGCAAGGTGGCGGTGGTGATACAACAGCAGATGAAGTCTCAAAAGATCCAGCTCCTACTAATGACAATAAGCAAAGTACAAGTATAGGTAGGGGCAGCAATTGGCAAAATCCCGTGCCATGGGAGGAAGGTAAGCCTATAGATCCAGATACATTCTACGCAGTTAAGCAAAATGGCGTCACAAAGCGTATAAAAGGTGAACAACTGATACAGGCTGGGCTTGGGGAAACAGCTACGCCTAAGGAAGGCAGTGGGGGTACAGGTATTATGAGCCGTAGTAACGATACTCCCGTTGAGACTCTTAAGGCTAATAGAGCAGAAGCGCATGAGCTATACATGAAGCTACGAAGTCAGTACCTATACCGGATAGGCAGTGACGGATTTAACTCCCTATCTAAAGAACGTCAGGATGATATTGTAGCTGATTACAAGAGGCTTAAAGAGATAGGGACAGGTTCACAGGTGAAGTTCGCTACTTCCTACCTAGCTGACTTATAATAGTATAGGGAAGATAAGTATGACTAGTTACATATCTGACGAGTTATTTGACTCCTTAGAGGGTGATATAATAGAGACACCTGGTGTGATGTCTGACGAGTTATTTGACTCCTTAGAGGGTGATATAATAGAGACACCAGAGGATACAGCACCAGAGGATACAGCACCAGCTGGTGTAATGTCTGATGAGTTATTTGACTCCTTAGAGGGCGATATAATAAGTACCACCATTGGCTTACCTACTGGTAAAAAGCTCCTACCTACAAAAGATCTATCTTACCTTTATACAGATATACCCGATGAAGTAGAGATAAAAGCTGACTTCTTTGAATCACCTAACGTACAGAAGAGTATTAGTATGTTCCTTGAAGACTATCAAGGTGAAAAAGGTGCAAGGGAGCATGACGAGAGTAAGCAAGAGTATGCAGAGCGTTTCTTCAAAGAGATGCGTTGGATGGAGAATAACTTAGTATCCACTGGTAGTGGTATAGGTTGGTTACGTCAAACTAGTGATACTCAGAAAGCTAACTTTGGTGCATTATATACTGCATTTACGGACATGCCAGCCTTCTATGAAGAGGGGGGTGGTGGCTCGTGGAGTGCTGTACAAGATCACGTAGCTTCTGCTGTATGGGACGTTACCAACGTGGCTACCTTAGGTGCTGGCTTTGGTTTAAAGCTCGTAGGGGGCCGTATGGCTGCTCGTACATTACTCAGTCAGGCTATAAAGAGTAACGTAGGTAAGATAACGGGCGCAGTAGTAGCTGAAGGTATGCTGGGTGCCCTACAAGAAGCAGAGGTACAATCATTACAACAAGAAGCTAACCTCAGAGAAGAGAAGGATTGGGTAACAATCACTGCTATGGGGGCATTAAATGCTACTGTATCAGGTGGACTAAATATAGCTGCTCTAAAGAAAGGTGCTAATGATGCTTCTTACAAAGACAAGTTAGCAGATAAACTAGCTGAGATAAAAGTAGAACCTGCTGATGGATCTGTGGCAGCTAAGGCAGCCCCTGTTTATGGGCGTAGCTACGAAGATGAATTAGCTAACACACCTACTATATTTGATGCGGCACTTAACCATGCAAATAAGGGTAATGCAGGGGGTACACCAGCCTCTGAAGGCTTTGATGAAGCAGCAGGTCGTGCAGCATTAGACGAGTTATCCCCACCAGAAGGTATTACCTCAGGACGTATTACTATTGAAGTATTGGGAGAAGCTAAGGCTCTTGCTGGTAAGCTAATGGATGCTGTACCTGAGTTCCGCCCATCTGATGATGAGACTATCTCTGATGCTATGTACAGGATGTTTGATACTGTATTCCAAGAAGAGGATATTGATGCATTAGAACGTACTGTGAGAAGCTCTGGCATAGATGTAGAAGAGCTAGGTCATGCAGCAAAAGTATTATCTGACACATTAAAGAGTGCAGGTGTAGACATGAATACGTTAAATTATACTATCGGTATGTCTACTAAAGAAGCTGCACGACATATGGCTATGCTTAGTCACCTCAAGAGAGCGCAGAATAAGTTAGCACAGATAGACCCACAGGCTATGAAGTTCCTTGATGATGCTAGTGCAGAAGATGTAAAGAGTGCCTCATATTTCCAACGCTTTCATGGTGGAGCAATGAAGGCTGACCGTATCAGACGTTCTATCATGACATCACAACCATCCACTACAGCTCGTAACATTGCTAGTGCAACAGGTTATGTGACCTTTGATACTGCCAGTAAGATACTACAGGAATCTTTCATGGGTATTAGTAGAGCCATCAGGGCTACTGTCGAGGGTAGAGCCTCTGTTGAGGGTACTAAAATTGGTATTAGGGATACTTTTTTGAACGCCTTTGGACTAGTAGCTAGTCTAGCTAATAATGGTATGAGCAGAGAAATATCAGAGTTAATCTTAAAGGACAATGATAGATTAAGCCACATATTATTACGTACTACACAAGAGGCTGGGACAGAACAGCTACCAAAGGCTGTTATGGCACTTAATGCTTTGAACATTGCACAAGATCAGTTCATGAGGTCTGGTGTATTCGTTACTAGTATTGAGCGTAAGATGAAAGCAGTTGGCCTAGACATGATGGAGACACTAGCTGCTAAGAAACAGATTCCGTTGAGTATAGTAAAGGAATCAGTTGATGAAGCATTACAAGCTACCTTTGCAGACGTACCTAAGGGTACACATGCTCATTCATTTATTCGCATTGTAGAGAACCTCCCCTTTGCGCCTGTTGTAGGTACAGGAGAGTTTCCCTTTGCACGTTTCATGGTAAGTGCTATGCATTTCCAACATAGATATGGCCCCACTAGTTTCATGGGTAATGCTTTCAGATTAACACAGGCCAAGTTTGCTGATGCAAGGGGTAAGGGTAATCCTGTAAAAACTGCTAAGGCAGCAAAGGCTATGGCAGATAGTTCAGTAGGTACAGCTGCACTGATGGCTGCTATATACTATAGGAAAAATAACCAAGACATAAGTTACAATGAATACAAACAGGAAGATGGATCTGTCGCAGATATAACTGCCTATTTCCCCCTACCCTATTACTTAGTAGTCGCAGATGTATTGGTTAAAGCTGAGGAAGGAACCATGAGTCGTATTGATTTTAAAGATATGCTTCAGGGTCTTTCTGGTATGCAACTTAAACCTGCTAGAGTAGATTGGTTCATGGAAGGTATGAAGGATGCTATAATTGATGGTGCCTCTGGTGTGGATGGTGCCTCTGGAGAGAAAGTAGCAGACAACGTAGGCAGATTCCTAGGAACCACCATGGGCCAATACATGACACCTGCTAAGGTGGTTAGAGATGTTGTTAGTGCCTTTGATGCAGAGCAAGCTATTATCAGGGATCCTAACCAGATTAAAAGTAAGGGATTCGTGTCTAGATTTGGTGAGTCTATGTCCAACAACGCAATTAAAGACTTACCGTGGCTATCCAACGACTTACCTGGAGCAAGACGGGCTAGTAAGGAGGGGGACATATACCGACATAGCCCCATGGTTACACAGCTTACTGGCTTTAAGGCCGATACAATACGTACTAAGGTGGAAACAGAGTTGGTAAGGAATGGTATCAAACTATGGGGAATAGGCCCAAAGACAGGAGATAAGGAAGCCGATGCTATCATACGAGGCAAGATGCCTTTCATGCTTAACGCTATCATGACTCCCCTTATAGAGAGTGATCACTATAAAAACTTATCAGTAGCTAATAAGAGGATTGCTTTAAAAAAGCAGCTTGTTATCGTCAAAGAACAAGCTACCCTTGCCGCAGAAGGGGGTATGTACGATGTACGTGAGGATCGTGGCTACAGCCCTGCTATGAGGGGTAGGTGGTCTAGGGTAAATAAGGATCTCAGAAGAGCCGCTAATGAAATATACATGAAAACCTATGGCAGCTCTATAGATGAAGACAGAGCATATGAATACGGTTTGTCCCTTGTTGCAGAGATAAAGGCACGTTAATATGACCAATAATGTAGAAGATTCTCGCCCTGATACAGGGTTAATAGATCCAAATGATATAGTAGATGATGTAGTACCATGGAAGACGGATATACTCTTAGATACTGCATCTGGTATTGCAGGGCCAGTACTAGCTTCTGGCATGTCACTCATAGAGCAGCTAATAAGTACTAAATCTGTAGAGGATCTTAAGAAGAATAGGGAATCCTATGAGACCTT
>Ga0208299_1002044_pt1 | contig 14158 bp, 4 predicted proteins | sample 15_taG_FD_184089 | JGI IMG/M metagenome (GOLD analysis project Ga0208299, IMG submission 184089) | Marine viral communities from the Subarctic Pacific Ocean - 15_ETSP_OMZ_AT15312 metaG (SPAdes) (version 2) | ecosystem: Environmental > Aquatic > Marine > Oceanic | place: Pacific Ocean | collected...
AGCAACTAGCAATGCAACAAAGAGAATTGGGTATGGCTGCACAGCAAGGCTATGCTGGTTTAGCTGGTTCAGCAGCACAAATGGCTGGTATGGCTGGAGATAACGCTGAAAAGTGGGTGAAGCAATATAAAGATTCTAAGGCTGCTGATGCTAAGTTATCTGCTGAGGACTTGGCTTTTACAGAAAGCGGAGATAAACTTGCATCCTGGGCGCCAGAAGGAACAACTTCAGGAGTAGACGCAGAGGGAAACCCAATCTCTATGAGTCCAGATTATGACCCTAATGTGGATGCTATGTCTGGCGGCTTTGATTCTAGCCTTGGCAGCTCCCCAGAAGGCACAATGACAGGAGAGCTAGGCACTTCTTTTGATGCTGGTGGATTAGATTACTCTGGTCTTGATACAATAGACATGAGTTCAATGACCATGAGTTCAATGGGAGGAGATATGGGCGCTAGTATGGGAGGAGATATGGGTGCTGGAGCAGTTACTGTAACAAACTAACAACACCTTGATTAAAATAAATATAGAACACAAATAAAATGGCAGGAGCATTCGGAAATCCTCTTTCAGCAGGTATAGCCTTGCAGATGGATACCAACAAAATCTTCAATGACGAGCGTCAATTAAGGCTTGCTGAGAAGAAGTTGGATATGAGTCAGGAGGCGGCTAGAGCAAGCCAAAGAAAGAAGGATGAAAAAGAGCTTGCTGGCATTCTGGGTAAGATAACCTCTGATGATTCTAAAATCTGGTGGAGGTATCAAGATGATGCTAAGAATAGCTATGCCAATACAATACGTGACGTATCTAATGCTTGGAGGGCTGGGGATTATAACTCAGCATACACCAAGATGAATGAACACAATGTAAAAATGACAGGGTTGGTTCAAGCTACTAAGCTAAAAGATGACTTCATAACTAGATCCATGAAGGGGGATGTTTACTTTGACGAAGAGTGGTTATCATCTCTTGAGGATAGAAACAAGAGTATTGAAGAAGTTTCTGCGTTAGGTGCTAAAACTGGATACGGAACATTTAATGATGCTAGTGGAACCATAGGATTTTCTCCTCTTACTCAGGTCCATGATAGCATGAAGAGTATGAAGGCTGTTTATGATAGCACTGAGGGGCAGTATGTAATGGATGATAATAATCAGCCAAAGGCTATGGGTAAAGACCCTATTACAGGAGCTGTTATATTTGAAAAAAGAACACTTACTCCACAGCAAGCATACGAGATGTGGAACAACACATTCACAAGTAATGCACAAAGACTTGGGGAGCTAAAGAAAAGTGGTGTAGATATATACTCGTTAGAAACCCCACAGGACTTCTCACAGAAATGGCAAGAATATGGTATGGGATTGGCTAATACAATGGGTGCTGGATCGCAGGAGTTAAGAAAGCCTACGCCTAAAACTGGATACAATTATGGATTTGGTAAAGCGGGAATCGGAGATGTTCAGTTTGGTGCTACACAAGCATCTCCAGTTAAGTCAGAATACTCAACGCCCGAACAGCGAATGAATGGTATTCAGAATTATTATGTAGAAGGTATTTCTGATGTCATATCTAAATCTTTAAATCAACAAGACAAAGACCCTGAAAATTATTTTGTGGATAATTTGCCTAAAGAGATTCAAGATGCAATGGGTAAGCACGGTTTAAGGATAGATTGGGATTATGATAATAATCCAGATTTAATTTCTGTAGTAACTGACGGAGGAGAAAATGTAGGTAAGGTTGATTTAAAATCAAGCAACGCTGCTCAACAAATTTTTGAAGCAATAAAAAGTGATGCTGGGGACGCTGATTTAGTGGATAAGGCTCCAGATTATGAAGGCATAACAACACCCGAAATAACACAGGAGACACATTTAACTCCTATTGGGAATAAGTTTACGGCTGAAATTGCTGGGGCAAAAGAACCAACAGCCACATGGAGTATGAAGGCTGGTGACGTAGTATATATGGTTGGTGATTTAACAACTAAAAAAGTTACTTTAAAAAATCCATTAACACTACCTGACGGAAAGTGGCAAAGCGCAACACCTTACGAAGACTCAGACGGAAAAGACAATGTATATTATGATATTATGTTTCCAGTAGGCTACAAGGAGGTTAATTTAGCCAAATGGTTTGGTGGCAAGGATGAGTTAAGTTCATTTAAAGAAGATAATGATAAGAACCTACCTGTAAGCATTTTAATTCCTGAGAACAGTTCTACACTTGGAACTCTTGAGTCTGTGTTAAGCACAACAGCAGTTCGTAAAGCATTGGAGTCGGAGGATGCTAAAAACTTTGATTTAGTGCGAGAGATGAAAAAATATATGAACGCTCAACCTTCGGGGTCAACAACCACCAATACACCGTCATTCCAATAAATAATCCATAATGGAGCAAGACCCTACATCACCAAGCCAAGAAGTAGATTCTCAAAGAAATCTTATAACCAAGCTTATAAACCATTATGAGCCAGAGGTTGAAGTTACAGATGATTACTATCAATCAATATCTGAGAAGTATCCTGATACAGATTCTCTTGTTACCAAGCTTATAAACCATTATGACCCAGAATCAGAAGTAACAACAGGCTACCTTGAAGGTCTTTACGATAAGTATAACGTAAAAAAAAAAGAAGAGACCGAACCACCGATGGTCGCAGTGGAGCCTCAAGAAGTTCCTCTGGAAGAAACTATGGTTGCCGCATCCCCTTCACAAGATGGTGCTTCGGTTTCTACAGAGCCTGAAGTTACAGATGTAGATTATGATGTTGATCCTGGTGCTGAAAGGCTTTTAAGTCTATTTAAAGAAGAGCAGCCTACCGATGAAGTGTTTGATGAATCTGAGTTGCTTAAAGCCCCAAAAGAAAAGCCCGTACAAGATCAATTAGAACGAGAAGCATTAGATGTTGCTGGCTTAGAAGATGTACCTACGTCTGAGGAGTTTCAATTTGAAGAAGTAGAAAGAAAAAGAATACAGTCTGCTTCAAATGAGTCTATGTTTGGTATCAATGAACCAGACGAAAATCTTAGGGATTACACTGAGGTTCCTGCTCCCGATTACGTTAAAAATAATGAAGACGTAAAAACCTATTTAAGTTCTCAAATAGGTAGTGTAAACCGTGAAGTAAATCAAGTGTTGTCAAACCCAGAAGCGTTTGGGTTTCCAAAAAGGATATTGTCTGCAAATGAAGAGGATATTCAGGGTCTTATAGATGAAATGTGGGCGGTAAATGCTCCTAGAACAGACCAAGAAGAATGGACTACAGGCAAGTCCATAAACCTTGAAGAATCTAAATTTAGAAATGTAGCTAGAGAATCTATAAATGGCTTTATTGAAAAGTATAATGTAGAGAAGAATAGTACAATATTCAAAGAAACAGAACTAGATTACATTAACAATGGTTACAGTCCAGAGGATGTAAAGCAAGCCATATTTAGAGACTTGTCTGTTGATGATGTTTCAAAGATGGATGATTCTGAAAAGAATCTTTATAGTGTAAATTCTCAACTAAAAGCTTTACGGGACAAGCTTTCTAAGGAAAAGTTTTCTGGTGACCAAGCCCTACAAAAGCAGTACAATGACCTTCTCATAAAGGCATCAGACGCAAGAAAGAAGCTAGGAGAAGACAAAGAGAATCTTGTCAACTTTAGGACGGGGCAACACGTTGACAAGCTTGATGATAATTCTATGGACTTAGGACCTGCTATTGAGGAGGCTAAGGATAGGCTTACATATGAAGATAACATAGAAGATGTTTACGTGAAGGCTGGACTCGCTGCAAATGAGCATATGAAGTATGGCTTAGACACAAAGAAGGATATTAAAATTCCTTTGTCTGATTTTGATTCTAGGGCTGCAATAAATTACTTGGAATCAAAAGGATACAAGAGAAAGAGTGCTGGTTACAGAGTTGTCGGATTTGATGGGGTTTCTCTTTCTGACATGTCTAACTTTAGCGTAAGAGGCTCAATTAATGAAGAGTTAGCTGAAGAGGCAGAAAGGTGGCTAGATAGAAATATTGACCTAACAGTTGATAGAGTAGCCGCAAGAGATATGTCATTGCTCAATTTAGATCCAGGCAAGTACAGAAAAGAACAAATTACACTGCCTATTTTGGGTGATATATACCCAACAAGATTTGTAGAAGTTGTTGGAGAGGAAATGCTTCCAAAAGGATACACTACTGGTGTTGGCTTGTCTGATGTAAAGCTAGTAGATTCTTCTATAGCTCAATTAAGAGATCATGGCATTGAACTTACTAAGGAACAAGAAGAGAATGCTAAGAGAAGCCTTGGTTTAGAGGTTACAGAAGGTGTGGCTGGATTTGTTCCAGTTATGGTTGAGTTAGCTGTTCTAAATAAAGTTGTAGGAGCAGCAAGGGTTGTAACGGGTGTTGGAGAGATGATTGGCACTTTAAAGTCAGGCACCAAAATTCAACGAGGATTGGCTGTTCTTATGGATGCTACCATTGAAGAAGGAACTATGCAAGCTACGGGTAACTTTGATCCTGGTACTGGTTTTGGTTTTAGTATTGCAGGTAAAGGGCTGAGTAAGTTAGGGTTAGACAAGTTTCCTTTTAAATTCAAAGGTGAGCTTGCTAGGTTGAATAAATCTGCTGATATGCTATGGTCAAATGGTATAAAAGGTGTAACCGCAACTGAGTTTGCTGGTAATGTGGAGGCTGCAATAGCTGACCTTGAGGGTGGAGAGACTATGAAGAACTACCTTGATCAGAATTATAAAGACCTTTCTCAAGTAGGAAGAAGGGCTTTGGTCAACATGTTTGTTTTTCAAATGATAGGTGGAGGTGAACTAGTTGGTAAGGGTAAGGGTGGCTTCAACATTAGGAGAATGGAGGAGGCTAGGAATGAGCTACAAAGGAAGGGGCATAATGAAGAGGCTAGTGAAATAGATAATTACATTAACCATTACTATGAAGGCAAGAAAGGTAAGATTAAGAACGCTTCATATAATGACCTTAGAGAGGCGGTATTTGAAAATCTAAGAACCAACAAAGAATCTACATTAACTGTAGAATCTATGGACAAAGTTCCAGAGCAGTTCAGAGATAGAGTTGAGGAGGTTCCTGCCGTTGAGGGAGAGGTTGATGTGACGTTCTTAGGCATCCCTACGGGCAAAAAGAAAAGAGTTGAGGGTAAGACATCATATAGCTACAAAGTCTCAGGAAAAGAGATGGCAGACCTATTCTTTGAAAGAAAAGGCAACAAGTCTGATAAGGATTTTGAAAGTGAGTACAACCAGAAGAGACTTGAAGATAAGGTAGAAGATGTTGAGGGTAAGGAGCCAACTGATGTTACAGAAACTGGTGTAGTAAAGGTTACTAAAGAGCCTGAAGTATTCACTACACCTACAGAGAAGAAGTATGCCTCAGTAAACCGTAATGACGGTAAGGGTGAGGTTACTTTAAGTAGGTCTGAATATGAAACAGAAATAGCTAGACAGTTTGCTGAATCTAGAGAAAAGCCAATGGAACTTGGCGAGGGTAAGTCTTTAATAAAAGAAGATGCCATTCAAGAGCAAGAGGAGGTGTTGTCTAAAACTATAGATGTAACAGATGAATCAAACAGAAAGGGTTTAGCAACTGTTGAACAATTAAAAGATTTTATTGGCGAAGATAGAGTTGGTGATGCTGAAATGCCTACATCAAGAGAGACTATTGATAAATTAAAAGAAGACATTAAAGAAAACGGATTTAAAGAGCCAATAGTAGTTGTATATGATAAGTTTTCTGGCGAAGGAGAAGCTTCAATTATTGAGGGCAACCATAGAATGCAAGCCGCTATAGAACTTGGCTTGAAAGAGGTTCCTGTTAAATTTGAGAAAGGTACACTAAGAACAAATGAGCAGAGAGAGGCAGATGGTATGTTTCCTCTCAATAGAAAAACCGTTGGAGAAATAGATACACGATTTGGGGTTGATGGAACAAAATTAGGGCTTGATGTTAGACAGCCTACTAAGTCAGATATCGTAACTAAACCAAAGAAAGATGCCGTTCAAAAGCAAGAAGCAAAAGAGGATGCGCCTGTTATAGAAATAGTCAAGTCAGTTGAACTTGGCAAAGCACCTACAATTAAAGCCAAAGAAGCAGAGGCCAAAGAAGAAGTAGTAGAGAAGCCTACTGAAGAAGAAAAGGTTGAGGTGAAAAAGCAGGAGGAAAAGCCAGACGGTCCTGTTGAACAGCAACTTAAAGAAAAGGAGGTTGATGAGAAAATTGAAGAGTCTATAAAAGAAGAGCCTAAAGAAACTCAAAAAGATAATCTTCCTGTTGTTTTCTCATCACTTAGCGAGGGCGATAAAAAGAAAGTTGAAGACGAAGCTAAGAAAGCAAAGAAGTCAACCTATGATTACATATCTGACTATTTTAAAGGAAAACTGAAGTCAGTAAAGGACTCTGTTAAAAAGATTTTAGATAAGCTAAAAGCAAGCTACAAGAAGGCTTTACTTATTACATCAATAGTTTCTGCTGTTGGAGGTGGATATAAAGCCTATGAATACAAATCAGTTGCAAGAGAAGCTTTAAAAGATGGTCTAATTGAGTTTGGTGAAAAGAACCCAAAGCTCTTTAATGAGTTAACCGAAGCTTCATCAGACATTCCGTATTTATATGGAATAATGTCTTCTGCTGGCTCTCTTTCTGGGGCTGTAAAATCACCAACAACTAATTACAAGAAGGCTAATCTTTCAGTTAATAAGTCAAAAGAATCTAGCGTAGATTTAAAGAAGAATACATTTTCTGAAACCCTTGGTGTCAAAAAAGAACAGACGGGCAGGGGTGCTGTTGAGGTTGTGTCGTTCAGAAGTCAATTCCCGACATCTATTGGGCATGAAGTAATTCTTGGTGGCAACAATAATGAAAAAGCTGCCGTTCAACCAAAGGTAGAAGGTGTTAGTCATGTCATCCATTACATGCTAGATGGCAGCTTTTTAACCAACAAAAACTACGACCCATCACTAGCAGGCTCTTTTACCACTTTAGGAGGGAAAGCTCCTTTTGTTGCTGTTGAGAGGTTTTCTAATAACATACCTATGCATAGGCGGTCATTTGATATTGATGGTTATGTACCTTATATCACTAAAAGGGTCGGAGATAGGGCTGTTTTAACATATAAAAGGTACTCTGAGATTGCTGACACTAGCAAGAAAGTAGAACAGGTCCTTGAGGACCCTAACATTTTAACTCCACTAAGACAGTATCGTTTCGGGGATATAATGTGGAATAAGACACCATCAAAAAGGAGGCCCGATTCAAAGACTTTATCTGGCGGTGACATGGTGTACCGAAGTTCGGTAGAAAAGCTTTTGAAGCCAGGTGTTCCGAATCCATATAGAGAAGGAATAACAAAAGATGAGAAAGGAAACTCATTAAACAAAAGGGGGACTTATTTATTTTGGACACCTGCGTCTGGAGATGCCACTTACGGGAAGTACAATGGCGGATCTGTAGTGTTTATTTTTGAACACAAAGGGGAGACATTTTCTAGGGATTTTGCTGGCAGTATCAACGATATTAGGGATGAAGGCTTTGGAATAGCTAAGGATTACGGAATTAGCCCTAATGATATCACAATAGGATACCATGACGTGGGGTCTGTAAGTGGAAAAACTAAATCTGAAAATGGAGCTATAACCGCAGAGCTGTCTCAGCGAGTTAACGCCAACGGTATAGTAACATCTGCGGTGTATCAGCCTATTGAGAACAAAATATTAGTTTCAGAAAAAGCTCCTACCACACCTGCTGAAGGTGGAGGTGTTCCAATAGAGATGGTTCTTCCTTTGTTGTTTGCTGGAGCAGGCAAGAAAAGAAGAAGTAATATTAGGGTAAAGGGCAAGGAAGCTAAGGGTGTTCTTGAAACTTGGATGAAAGATGTTCAGAAAAGATTTGAGGGTGACACAACAGAAGGAACTAAGAAGTCTAAAAAGTCCAAGGCTCTTTCGGGTGCTACGGAAAGCTTAATGAGTAGTGACGCTCTTAAAAGACTTGATGCTAATCAAAGGGCAGAGGTTCTTAGTAAGATAGAATCTGAGTCCAAAAACCTAGTGCCTGATCTTCCAGTTTCCATTCTTTCCGAAACCAAGGGGCTTACTATAAAACAGCAGTTTAAGCAAGGTTTTGATGAGTATGTAAATTCATCTAAGATAAAAGAGAAAACTGCTAGAGATGAAGCAAAAAGCAAAGCCAATAAACAAATAACCTCTTTAAAGGAAAAGTTAAAGGATGCATCTAAGTCGGTTAAAGATAATAATGAGGCAAGAAAACTCTTTAATGACATAACTAAAGATTTAGTTAAGGAGTTTGGACTATCTGAAGTGTCTAAGTCTAAGTTTAACAAGATTATGACTAGGGCTAAAGACGTTGACAAGAGCAATGTTGAGGGTCTTCTATCTGAAGTATTTGACGTTATTGAGTCTGAGTTCAAGAGAAACCTTGCAAAAGAGGCTGGTGTTAAAGAGAAAGCTTTTGTTGGCAGAATAAAGGCAGCTAAGTTTGGTACGCTTACAGATGCTGCTAAACAGCTTTCTAGCGTAAGTGCTGGAGACATTCCTTTGAGCCTAATGCCTAGGTATGTTGACTTAATGACTGCTTTAGCAAAACCAAAGCCTAGTGCAAAAGATTTGTCTGATTTATCTGAGTTTATGTCTGACTACAAGATTGAGATAGACAATAGGCTTTTAGACATTAGCCATTTTGCTGATGTAAAAGAGAACTTTGAAAACCAAAAGCAAGATGGCATAAATAATTGGAAAGAATACCTTGAGGACCAAGGTTACTCTATAGAGAGAGTTGAATTTGCTACAGATAACCTAAAGCAGATAAATATTGCTAGAAAAAGCTTCTATGATTCTGCTGAAGGCAAAGAGATGTCCCCAGAAGAAAGGCTATTTAAAACATCTGAAAGGCTCAAGGATGCTACCAAAATGTTCTTAGGTATGAGAACTACTGGAGAGGCTAGTGTGGACATGAACAAGTACAAAAATCAAGCACAAGGGAGTATCAATGTGGCTCAATTCTTTAATGACTTAAAACCCACAGATATACAATACCTCACTCCATCAGAAGCTGAGAGTCTTCCAGTAATCTATGCAAACATAAACGCTGGTATGGTTACTGGGTGGATGAGTAAAATAATGCATAGGGTCGGAGGCGAGAGGTTATTAGACTCATTTGTTGATAGCCCCATCAAAAGAACGGATGCTAGTGTGAAGCAAGTTAAGCCATTAGCAAAAAATAAAGGGGTAATAGTTCTTCCAGAAAAAACATTCAAGTCTGTGGTTTCAACTGCTTCCGACCTAAAGAAAGTTCAAAAGGAAAGAAGAAGAACTTCTGGTGAAGATGAAATAGATTTTGTTTCGTCTATTGGAGATGCAACAAAGATAGCAGCAAAAGTTCAGAATGAGATTTTAGATTACGTTGACGAGGTAATTCCTACGTTAAAAGGAAAGCCACTATACACTCAGCTATCAAAGGTTATAAGACCACTAGCTTCTGTAAACAGAGAGACTGCTGAGATATACGATGAGTTAACTAAAATGTTTGGTAAAATGCAGGGTAAACCCTTGTTTAATTCCACTCTAATGTCTCTTTACTTTAGGGCTAGAGAGTATGAAAACAACCCAAACAAAGACGTTAACAAAAATCCTATAGAATACATAGACGCTACTATACGAAGCGAAAAAACACCTTACGACAAGAGGGTGATTCTTAAAGAAATGAAGGAAAAGTATTTTGTCAAAGGAAATCCTAAAACACAAATGATGCGCCTTGAATTAGATAAGCGTAGGGGTGGTAAGGTAATAGATTACATGGATGGTGTAATGAGTAATTTTGCTCCTGATGTTAGGTTTATGGCTGAAGTTGAAGCAGGGAAGTCTTTTGATTTTGTTTTTAATTATCAACCAAGAGCCACTATTGAGTCGGGTAGCAAGCCTCTTAATGAGGTCCTGAATAGCATAGGACCAGGCTCAAGAAAACCATCACTAAAAACTAGTGCAATTGAAGATAGAAAAACACAAGCTAATGCTTTAACTTTTGATGCTTTTGATGACTTTATGAGAACTGTATCATCAGTTCACATGCAGAGGGATGTGGCCCCAGCTATGAATGAAATTAGCGCATTTATCTCTGCCGCTAGAAGAAATGGAAATGATGATGCGATTACTTTTGCAAGTATATTAGAGCAAACCGTAAAGGGCTATGTTGAGGGTTCTCTTTCTAAACAATACACAGAGAGAAATTATTTAGGCAATCTAGGCGTGAAGGCTGGGTCTAAAATGAAGAGAAATATCCTATCTGGAATCACAAAGCCAATAGTGGAGGGAACAATTCAGGTTGCAAAATTAGCCATTGATGCTGACACAAACGCTGGCTTTATGGAGTATTTAGATAAAGCACCGAAAGAACACACAAACAAAGAGGTTCTTAGTGTTTTAAAATCCGTACATGCACATCGGGCTGGCATACTGTCTGCTGAAATGGCAAGAGAAAGGTCTTACTTAGCGGATCAGGTTAGAAGAGGCACTGCTAATACAGCAGAAAAAATGATGTATAAATTAGCAAGTAACCCTGTAGTTAAAGGTGTTACTGGAACCGACAAACTTCTTGGTGAGTTCAACACAGCACTTATAAAGTCACCAGACCTTATGGGGAGGCTTCCTCAAGTGGTGCTTGGTGCTACCTCCTTAAAGTTCAAGGAAATAACAGGAAAGAATGTAGACTTTGATACGGTGGCAAGTGACCCATTGTATAGGGCTAAATACAAAGACGCTTTAGACTTAGCGATAAGTTATGGAGATCAAATAGGCACAAGATTATCTGGGCCTGGTGCAATGGAGCAGAGGTCAATAGCTGACATAAAAGCTTTAGGTCCCTTAAATATGCCCTTAAATAGATTTGTTAGGTCATTCTCAACAAACGAGAGTAATCAAATACAAAGTGCTGTAGCTACTATTGCTCCAGTGTCAACTAAAATAAACAGAAAAGAAAGAGGTGCTGAGTTTGACGATAAGAAAAAAGCAGCTAGAGGATTTGCAGCATCTATGGTCGGGTTGGCTGGCTACAAACTCGCCCGTATAGTTGGGGGCGCACTTGTATATGCTTTAGCTGATGCCTTACTCAGCGATGATGACGATGAGTTATTTGAGGATTGGGATTGGGAAGAGGTATCAGCTATGTTAGCAGCAGATGCTATTTGGACATCAATTGCTGGAAAGTATGGTGTTGTTGAAAGTCTTGTCGTTCAAAGCGTCATTGTAACTGGAATGAAATTATCAGCCGAAGGAACTGACCAAGAGGAGAGAACCAATAAAATAGCTGATGCTATGTTCTATAGCACGGTGGATTCAAAAACGCCTTTTGGTATAGCTGTTGGCTCTTTAGGTGCGGAAGGTAAGTCTTTAGCCGCAATGCTTGAGCTTGGGGCTATCATTTCGGAGGGTGAGTTTGATACCCGTACATATGCAACACGTAGGGCCTTGTACGCAAACTATATGTGGTTTGGAAATATACCTGGTCAACAGGATTTAGGTAAGATTCTAAAAAAGAGATGGCGTGACCAATCCATAAACATAAAGTTTAATCAAGCTTTTGGTAGGGCTTCTAGACCTGGTCAGAAACCTAATTCATATAAGATTAGGAACACAGAAGAGAGGCTTTTGATGAAGTTGTATGAAAAAACTGGTGACAGATATTTAATTCCTAGCCTTGTTTCAGACAAGAGAACTATTAAAGGTGATAGGTATTTTATTAATGCCTCCTACCAAAAAGAACTTCAAGCAGTAAAAGCTAGTTATGTTGTAAAGCAAATATCTGATGTTAAATCTGATTCTAAGTTTAGAAATTCTAGTGAATCTAGTCAAGCAGAAATACTAAAGAAAGCAATGCGAGGGTTTGGAAGCAAAGAGGATTTTCCAAATCGTTTGAAAGATAGAGATATTAAATCTCTAAATGACTACTACAAAAAATACGGAACTAAAGTTGACGTAGATTAAGCACCTTGTTACGTCTGCTCAAAATTCCGTACCTTTGAGATATGCCGAAAGAAGCTAGTAAACATAGTAGAGCCAAGGCAACGATGAAGCGTTTGGGAATCAGTGGTTTTAATAAGCCTAAGAGAACCCCATCTAACGCTAAAAAGAGCCATATAGTAATGGCTAAAGAAGGTGATAAGACCAAGCTAATCCGTTTTGGAGAGCAAGGTGCATCAACTGCTGGTAAGCCTAAGAAGGGTGAGTCAGATAAGATGAAGGCGAAGAGGAAGAGTTTTAAAGCTCGTCATGGGGCGAATATTAAAAAGGGTAAAATGTCTGCCGCATATTGGGCAAACAAAGTAAAATGGTAAGATATGGCCTATAGTAAGATGTACGGAAAAAAAACAAAGCCTTCTACAAAGAAGTGCAAGAAGTGTAAGATGGCTAAATGTAAGTGTAAAAAAAAGTAAGACATGGCAATTACTGCGATATCACATAGCGTATGTTTAGACTGTAGTGAGGGTGAGTTCACTATCATAGGTTCTATCACAGGAACGGTAGGTACAGTAACCAATGCTTTGTATGTTACTGACCCTGATGGCAATTTAACCACTTACGACAATACTGCTCTTGGAGATGACTTATATACTACTCCTTTTACATTTAGCATAAGTGCAGGAACTACTAATACATCAGGCTCAAACTCAGTTAGTTCGGCTACATTAACTTGGACCACAGCACCTAATACTACATACTCTTTTATACTTAGGAGTATGGTTAGCGGTGTTGTTCAAGATTATGCTCTTTCTTACAGTACAGGGGTTACAACTACAGCTACTGAAATAGGAATTGCTATTAGAGACCTTATAAATAATTTACCTGCTAGTCTAAACCTAACACCAGTTACTTATACATCAGGTTCATCACTAGCCATTAACGGAAACACAAATGTTTACTTTGGTCTAGATGCCTTGGTAAACCTAACTGCTAGTTCTGTAACTACAAACCCTAATTTAAGTTCATCTTTTGAAGATGGAATTTACATTGTAAAGTGGGTTCTTACAGATGGAAGCACATATACCTCCACAACTAACTCAATCTTCCTATGTAACGTAGAGAAGTGTGTAAGAGAAAAGGCATCTAAGGTAGATGTAGGATGTGGGTGTTGCGGAAGCAGAGAGTCAGAAGAAGCTATGGATGCTATCATGTATCTAGAAGGAATTAAGTCTGCTGCTGCGTGTGGTAAACTAGAAAAAGCAAAGACCATACTAAGCGGTCTTGAAGATATTTGTAATAATGATTGTAAACACTGCTAAAAATGAGCTGTAATTCATGTTCAAACATAACGCTTCCACAAGGGGCTACTGGCGCACAAGGGCCTCCTGGAACTAATGGTACTGATGGGTCAAATGGTCTATTCGGAGGGTTCTCTATGGAGTGGGAATTTGACTCTAGTAACTTATCAACACCACCGTTAGGAGAAATTAGATTTAACAATGCAACCCTTAGTTCTGTAACTGAGATATTTGTTTCAACTACAGGGACTGGAAGTGCAAATGCTGCACCCTTTTTAGACTCTTTTGATGATAACGGAGATCCAGGGAACTACGGGTTTATTAGAGTTTTTAAACAGCACGACAGTCCTGTTTTTTGGCTAGGTAGGGTGACTGCAATTGCTCCCTCTGGAGCATCTAGAACATTAACTGTTCAATATATAACTTCGGGATCAGACCCTTTTGTCGATGGAGATGATACAATTGTTTCTTTTGTTTCAAATGGTGCTGATGGTGCTGTTAAAAGCGGTGTCCTTGATAACTACTCTATATTGGACGATGGACTAGATTATAATTCTCTAACACCAGTTAAGGTTAGAGAGTTTGAAATACCAGCTAATACTTTTGTAAAAGATAAAGACGAAGTTTCTATAGACTACGGATTCTCTGGAGATTACTTTCCTCTAAATATTGACTTGAACGCGAACACTATTGTTAATGGTACGTATTTCTTGCAAGTTAGAGTAGTTCAGGGTTCAACAACAAGATATGTTGAAGTTTTGGTTGATGGCGCACTTCCTGTAACAAATGTAAGTACATCATGGTTTCCAGGTGGTACATGCAGATTAAAGCTTTACAAACAAGCGGCAGGTGGTTTAAGACCAGTTCTATTAA
>Ga0208299_1002045_pt1 | contig 14157 bp, 10 predicted proteins | sample 15_taG_FD_184089 | JGI IMG/M metagenome (GOLD analysis project Ga0208299, IMG submission 184089) | Marine viral communities from the Subarctic Pacific Ocean - 15_ETSP_OMZ_AT15312 metaG (SPAdes) (version 2) | ecosystem: Environmental > Aquatic > Marine > Oceanic | place: Pacific Ocean | collected...
ATAGGCTTATAGATTTGTCCCACAAAAACAAACCCACTTGCCGCACTCATGAGGCTATGCTGTGCGTTTCTGAGAACAGAGAGGTTTGGCGATGCCCTGCGTGTAATGTTGGGTGTACTTTTGCATATGCCACCAAAGAAAGATAAGCGAGGACGCTTTAAGTGTGAGGGGTGCGGTCATTATTTTAAGCAGGTCAGTAAGTGGATGAAACGTAAAAATAAAGCCACTTGGCTTAGTGCTAAGTGGCTTTGTGATTCGTGCTGCCCTGGAGGGTGTTGACAAATCAGCTATTTTATGTTATTAGGAGACTATATGATTACAGTTATCAGCGTATTATTGATGTTTATCATCTTCGTTTACATCGAGGAGTTTATGGTGTAGTTTTGTTGGCTTTGTTCCATATGTTTTCCAAACTCTCCGTGATGCTATTCTTTTGAAGTTCTGGTATGTCTCCGCTTTTGATTCGCTCGAAATACTCTTTGAGTATCGCTCGGTTTGCTGATACATCTGCCTCAGATGCTTTCTTTTGCGCATGCTTATAAAATGTTGCGAATGTCTTGTATCTCTCCGCAAGCTCTCTATATAAACTGTCCTCTACATTGAACATGTCTACGTCAGCTATTGAAGACTCTGAACCAACAGATCGCCTCAATTCTACATACTCAACTCCACGAGAATTAGAGTTTCTTGTGTAACTATACCCGTGATCCATCAAGAAATCGGTAAGTTCAGCCGTATCAACAAGTGCTTCTGGTGGAATAATGTCATCCCCAGTCTTCACGGTATCTAGATCAAACATTCTTGTATCGGCAGGAATACGGTTTTTGTATTCTGTCACATCACCAAACGCTCCTGCAAAATCCTCGCTGTCAGCAAAGTATCTTCCGCTCACAAGCGTTTCGTTACCAATTCCACTTCCCTCACCACGATAAACAGTTATCGGAGAGGGGTTTGTAACTGTATGACGATCTAACGATGACTTAACAAACTCCTCAGCACTATCAAACTTCTTAGCTTCAGCGACTAGATCCACCTCGTTGGCTTTGTTCCATATATCGGTGAGTTGTTGTTTGGTTTTGATCACCTCCTTACCCCAAACCTGCCACTGTGTAGGATTGAGTTCATCTTCTCCTATCCACTTCGCTCCAGAGAACCCCTCCGCCTTCAATACTTTCTCAGCGGCATCTTGAGTCACCTTCCATTCTATATTTGGATTAGGTGTAGTCCATGCGTTATCGATGATCGACTGCATTTCTTCAGTTAACAGTCCTCGTTCCTCTAAGAACTCTCTACTGGTTACAACACCTTTGAATATCTTGGATTCATCAATAAATGCGTCTTTCCGAACAGAGCCAAAGCCTTCGTCAGCACCCTCTGGAATAGTCCAAAACTTCCCCTCTTTACCTATGTCTGTGAATTGAGAGATGGGCTGCTGTGCCTTCACAAACTCATCAGCACTATCAAACTTCCTCGCTTCAGCGACTAGATCCACCTCGTTGGCTTTGTTCCATATATCGGTGAGTTGTTCTTTTGTTTTTATTTTGTCAGATTGAAACACGATAGTATGGTTAGACCTAAAGTCTATTGTTCCCTCAGGATTATCCGACACGTTTTTAAGAATAACGCCGTCATTTCCACTCTCTTTTGCACGCTTAATAAGCTCTTGTACCTCACCAGACGTTATTTGCCCGTTTGCGTTGTGTACGAGTGGGTTTTTTACGTCTAGATAGCTGGTGATAACTCTTTCATTTGAGTTTGTATCTCGAATACCCTCAAAGTAAAAGTTTTCTGCGTCCTCTTGTAACCTATCTGCGATCTCCCAGTCTTTTCTGTCCCCCGAACGCCTTGCCCCGAGTTCTGCTTTTTCAGCAGCCTCCAACATGGATTCATACTTTCTATTAAAAGCATTTTCATTTGCTACAAGTGTCCTATCTGCGTGTCTACCATAAGCCCATGCCTCATCTAAACTGTCTGTGAAAAAGAACACGTCTTTTGCACTTCCCATTTTTGTTGCACTCAAACCATCCTGCCCCTCACCAAAGACTTCAAAATCTTGATTCGTTCCGTGATACACAGGTTCTCCCTGTGCCTTCACAAACTCATCAGCACTATCAAACTTCCTCGCTTCAGCGACTAGATCTGGTGATACATCTGGAGTTGGTGCGTCCACGTCAGGAGCTTCAACGTAATCGATATATCGCCTAGCAGACTCTACGCTATTTGCAGAGTCAATCATAACCCTGTCACCCGTTACTTTTGAATCATCTAAACCAACAATGAAAAGACTGCCGGTTTCCCTGTTCCAGACAGCAACGTCCTCACCTAGCAAAACAATGTCTCTCCCTTTATACGTCTCAACATGTGGAACGTATGCTGTCTCGCCAAACGACTTGACTTCAACAAGCGGTCCGTCGTAGTTTGAAGGGTTTTTAAGATCGGGTATTATACGTGACTCCATCATCTTGCTCCGTAAATCTTTAGGTGCTTTGTCTGTGGTACTTGGTGATCGTGTTAGATGTGGTTTAATCTCTCCCGTTGAAATCTGTTCTATTGGTGCATCCACGTCAGGAGCTTCAACGTCTAAACCCACCTCGTTGGCTTCTTTTTTCAAATCATCTGGTAGGTTCTTTGGTAACTCTCCGCTTTCTAAGGTCTTTATAGCCTCCGCCTTAGGCTTCTCTGGTAAATTATTTAGCCACTTAGCAAACCGTAGTCGTACAGCCGGACTCTGTAACGCCTTCTTTCCTAGCAGGAGTGCCGCACCTGTCAGTGGAGATACCGAGCCTACACCGAATATAATCATAAAATCACTTATGCTAAGTTCTTGGAGTGTCTTTCTTCTCGATGCTCGCTGTGCTGTTGATTCCAAGATACCCCTTGTAGTGGACACTTTGTTATTCAAATCTGCTATGTCTATATCTGGGAAGTCTTTTGATACCTCGGTTTCAATAAACTTCCGGAGGTCTTTTCTTATATTCCTCATCCCTTCTTTTCTTGCTCCAAACAGATCATCCCCTGCACCACTGAACAACTTAAATTGTTCATCTACAAGTTCTTTTGTGAGCTGTACGTCTGCGAGGCTGACTGTATCTTTCGCCATCAGCTCATCAACCTGCCTACTAACATCTTCAAGTCCAGGGATACCGTCCACCTGCCCTTTTATGGCTGTAAACGCCTTGTCTAAACTTTTAACACTATCTGTGTCAAAAGTCCTACTTACTGCATTTACAGCCTTCCTAACGTCCTTGTAGCTAGATGTGAACACGTCGTCTACTGCCGCTACTGTTTCTTTTATATTATTTTTAATAAGATTATTCTTAGCCAAAAACTCACCAACATCATTTCCTGTTGATTTCTGTATATTGGTTATATCACCCGGAGTAACATGCAGAGCCTTACTTACGTTACCGCTGATAAGTGTCCCTCTCGTTGGTGTTATATCAGAAGCAATGTCCGCTGCAGCCCTCACAGGTCTTCCAGCTGTTTTAACGCCACGAGCCGCTACATCTACTGCAGCACCTCCTGCTTTGGCAGCCACCTTCCCCGTTAGCGCACCTGACTTACCGACGGGCAAAACACCTCCAACATTAACGATACCCTCTATGTTATCAGCCGCTTGTGGGTTTCGTTCTGCCCAATCTGTATATTTTTCAGCAATATTAGCAACGTCTTGACCTGTTTTGGTTTCAGCGAAGCTTTTTAGCGTCTTGTTGAAAAAATCATCAATCGCTTGTGGAGATGCAGCGGCTATTGCATCGAATACAAAATCTTCGACAATACCTACTACCTGCCCCCCGAGCTGTATTTTTGTTTCTGGGTCTCGAAGTCTCTGTTCACCACTAGCTACCCGTCCAGCTATTCTCTTCAGTCTTCCACTACGTCTTTTTATGGTGTCTTTTCCCCTGTTTGTAAACTCTGTAAGCTTGGAGAATATCCCCTTTGGCTTACTCGAACGCTCTGGCACCTGACCATCTTCAAATAATGGTCTTCTGTTCGTGGGTGATGTTCCAGATACACGCTCTGACAACGAACCCTCCTCCTCAAATAATGGTCTTCTAGGCATATTTTATAGTAATTTATAAATTGATTCGTCGAACTCCTCCGGTGTAATGAACCATGTTTCGCCTGTAGATTTTTCTTCCACCACGAGTTCACCCGTAAGTTTCCCCTGTACCTTCTTGTACGATATAACAAGCTCACTTACAGCCCTCTCGAACGCCTCCTCACTCATCTTATAAGCAACGACCTTTCCGTCTTTCTCGACCTGATTGCTCGCAATAGGCGTTGCAGCCGCTCGTATAAGGTCTAATTCTGTATCGCTCAACGCACCAAAAGTAGCACCACTATTCTTAGCGTTCACAAGGGTCTGCAGTGTCTCTTCTGAAATCAGCTGTTCTACCAACCCTACAAATTCGTTTTGAATCTTGCCCCTTCCTACCGCTCCTCTCGCGAGTGGCGAGAACCCGACGGCATGCTTGAGTCCACCATGCTCCAAGAGTGCTACTATATCGTCTATAGTCGGATTAACTTGCTGTGCAAGCAACTCGTTATCTTCCTGAATCCGTTGTTGTACCTGTGGTGTATTTAGGTATGCAGAAACTTCACCTGCCATAGAACTTGGCACATCGTTCAGGTCGTAATCAGATTTTTCAAGCACCTGCTGAGCGAGTCCTACAACATCGTCGCTAAACTCACTGCCTGCGGCTTGAAGATCTCGCAAAATGCCGTCCTCTGGTGCATCTGAACCGAAGCTATACTCATCTGGTAGTCCAAATCCCTCACGTCCAAATCCCTCAACATTTTTAGAGTTGATTGTTCTGTACCTGATTGTACCGTCTAATTTGGAGTTCGCATCTGTTATTTCTAGGTCATATGAACCGTCTGGAAGTAAGTTTGACCCGAGAACAAGCCCGATGTGACCCCATCGACCACCCGGCTGAATGAATATGTCACCAGCTTGTGGAGGATTCTCCGGAGTTCCTATAGATGGATCAACAAGTGCTTGTTTTGCACTGTATTCAGAAAGACTTGGTCCACCATAGCCAGTTACCATTCTAACGTACTGACCGCACTGTATACCACCAGTCTTTGAATCTAGCTGTGATGTACCCATAGCTCTAAGTTCAGCGTTCGTTGGCTTCCATCCGTCAGGGAAGTCCTCTTGTAGTGCTTCTGGGTTTGAATATCCTCCGCCTGGTGCAGAAGGATCCATAACGAACCTTATTTCCCCTGTTGAGTCATTTTCCTGATATATACGACCATCGCTTAACATATGTTTTGTCCAGCCTGCACCTGCTCCAATTTGACCTAATGATTTAGTTGTTGTTTCGCGAGTGTCTACATTGTACGTCCACAAGGTCACGTTTCCGTTTCCGTCTTCCTCTGTTCCATCTATGGTTTCCCCTTGATTCAGTGACGTATAGTCCATACCGCCAATTGTGATGGTCTCTCCTACTGGTAAGCTGTTTAATATATTTATAGTGTCTTGTGCAAGGGTTACTTCGGCTTGTCGACGTGCTACAGCGTCCAGTTCTTCCTGTGCCTCTCTTGCCCGTTGCGAAACCTCAAGCAACCCTGCTGATGTACCAGGAACGTAACCTGCTGACCTATCTAAGCTGTCTAAGTACCCATCTGGTATGTCGTCTTCTGTAAGCCCAGCTATTGCCATTGCGTCAATACTAGCTGAGGCTGTATTTCGTTGATATTCCAAAATGCTCTGCAATGATTGTACGTTTTGCAGGTATGTTTGCTGTTGTTGTGCTACAGCTTGTCTGTTATTTTCTAGAGCCACAAGCTTTTGCGAAAGTGTTTCAAGGTCTGCTGCTTCCTGGGCAAACCTAGCTTGTACGATAAGCTCCTCACCTTGCGCCCTAATGCTTGCAAGTTCAGATTGCTGACTGCTTACAAGGTCATTCATGTATGAAACACCTGCTGATGTGGTATTCAATGCACCCATCCTAGCGAGCTGTACCCTTGACGATCCACGAGCCTGAGCCTGTGATTGTTCTGTTGAACGTATTGTTTGGTCAACCTGCCTTTGAATAGACTCAACAAGTGAGTTTGTTGTTCTTTCGTTTAGGTCTTGCTGTGCATCAAATAATGCTTCTTGTTCTGATGTAAGCCCCGACTCTTCTAGCTTTATCTCCTCGCTCTTTAGGTCGATCCCCATGTCTGCTGCAAGCTGTTCGACAGAAGGGAACTGAAGGTCTTGTAGTTCTTGCTCTGCTTTGTCTACCTCTGCACCCATCGCATCTCGTTCTTGCCTTGCTGGTTCTGAAGTAATAACAGCACTTTCTTCTGCTGGTTGTTGTCCTCGAACAAACTCTTCAGAAATCCTAATAGCCTCGTCCATGTCTCCACGGTCACGAGCCTCTTTCTCAAGCCGTAACGATTTAGTCGCTGCCGACTCCTGTGTCGCCTCTGGTGCTGCACTCTGAGTGTTTTGTTGTTCTGTTGCTACTCCTGCCATATTAAAACTCTAACGTTTATTAAATTGTTACAGATGTTGGCACAAGTGTAAACTCAGCGTTTTCAATGGCTGTTGTTGCAATGCCGTGTACCAAATAAACCCTACTATTTATTAACACCACGCCAATCAATGTACCGGAATCATCGGTAAAGGCTGTTGCTGAAACAGTTGTACCGCTAGAATCAAATACTCGAATATCTGAACCGTCTACACATATATATTGATCATTCGTATCATCAAAAATGAATCCCTTATCTGTGTCTACAGCATTATCAAGTGTTACTTCATCAACGTAAGTTATCGTCGAGCCTGCTACACCTGAATATCTGTGAATAGTTGTGCTAGTATCTAGCACAAGTAGGTATGCGTTTGTTGCATCATAGCTAAGCGGTCCGTAGCCCGTGTCCCCACTAAACGTAACGTTTGTACTGTTTTTTCTGATATTCGGAGAGTCGTTAGAAGTCCAGAGAGCTGTGCCAATGTGTACAACGCCATCTGCGTTCACAGTGTTGTGTGTGGTTGTACTCCTTGATTTTATTATTGGTGCGCCGTTAAACGCCCCTGTCACAAGACGACGTGCGCCAACACCACCACCAGTTGCGCTCCTTGTTGTGGCAAGTGTAATACCGTCACCGTCATGGTAGCCACAAATAGCATTGTCCGCATGTCCTGCGGTTTCGCTGAAGGAATACTGGAAGGAAGGCACGAGTGAGTTGTGTGCATGCTCTGTGTCGGCATTACTTCCATCTGAAAGCGTTTCTAGCTGCGCCCCTGTAATATCTGTAGCATCTACAATCGCTGCAATCTCGGACGCTTGTGCTGCTGTTAGCTGTGTTGCAAGCGGTGTTTGCATTTGAAAGTTTGTGCCATCATAAACAACCTCAATAATATGTCCTGCCTCAATATCGTTCGCCTCTACGTCCTGATCGTTCAATTTCTTAATAGTCTTTGCTCCTAATGCGTTCACATTAAGCGTAGAAGCCCCTGTGCTGGCGTTTGTAGCCTTAAATGTATATTTCTGCCCTGATACGTATGCGGACGGCACAGGGGCTAATGTTATGACATATGCGTCTGCTGCTCCTGAGTCTGCTGCGTAGGTGTGTTGTTGGTTTTGTGCGTTCACCGCTATGTCGCTAGGTGCTGCAAAAAGGGGGGCGGTTGTACTCCCTGAATCTGTACCTGCCTGCGATTCTGCACTGGTCGCTTTTTCTACAATACCTTTGACGGACTCTGTTGAGTCTGGCGCACCTGCAATAGCTAGGTCGTCTGCGTACTTCTTTGTAGCAAACTCCTCGTCTGCCGTTGGTGCTGCATAACTATCCAGCCTAGGCATAGCTGCGTTGCTGTAGGTGTGTGTTCCGCTGATCGTCTCATCGTTTTCTTTATTAACGAAAGAATCCCACGCTGCTGGCGTGTTCGTGTACAGGACAACAACCGTTCCTGCTCCATGTGATTTCTGGTTGGCTGCTACGTTCGTATACGGTGACTTCATCGCAAGTCCTCTCGCACTGATCGTTATTGTGTTTGAGCTTATTCCGCTAAAAGAGAAATGCTCCTCCTTGCTCGTACCCGGTTCAAACACACCAAATCCGAGCGAGCCAAAGTCCGTCATTGTGAGTGTATTATCTGCACGATCTTTCACCTCGGCTACTGTGAATGATGTAGCCGCTGACGTTATACCAGCCGTCAGCCGTGTTTTCTTTACTGCAACGTATTTTCTATTATCCATACTAGACCCAGCCCTTTAGGTCTAAAAAGATTTTAATAATTTAGTATTTATTTCTGATCTTGTGTATACATCCGTTCCATATCTGAGTATCTCCCATATCGCACCTGCTTCGTTGCTGGATACCTCAACGGACATTTCATAAAACGGCGTTACGCCAATTGGAAAGTACACCCTGAACTTCTGCAGGTCGCTGGTCGCATCCTCGTCTCCAAGAACCGCCCCAAGTGGGTCAACACCTAGCAATCCAGTACCTAGTGCCGAGTAGTCAAAGTCCGAAAGCATGTATGCTTCGTCTGTTCCTGCTAGTTCCATTGTTTTCGTTTCCTGCCTTCCTAAGTAATTATACCTTAAAACTATACTTATTGTCGTGTTTTCTGCGATATACCCCTCTAAGAAGAACTTTTGGAACTCTTTTTGTACTGCTGGTGCACCGTAATTGCTGTATGCGAAACGTGCCACGCACTCATAAGGTGCATCATTATCGTCATATCTGCTGTCTACCTCTACTTTATATACCTCTGGACCAGTAGAACTTCCGTAGTAAAGCTCTCCGTTATATATCGTCCAGTGACTAGCTAACCAACCTACCGACGGAGCGTCCCACGCTTCCTTTTCTGCATCATAAACAAGCACCACGTCGTTAAACGTACCCCCTGATTGCTGTGCTGATATATAAGCCTTCTGCTTGTAGAAAATACCAGCCGCATTAGTGAATGAAAACGTACCCACTAACGACCTGATAGGATCAGATATTTGGAATCGTTGCACATAGTCGATCTCTTTCAGTCGTCCTACGGACTTAATCGCCCCTTCGCTTGAGGCGTACATAAGGAAGTTGTCCATCTTGAATACACCTTGAGCCGATTCTGGTCCGACTTGTGGCGAGTTTATAAGCGGAAGGATGGTCGGTAAGTCGTTTGTATCTTGTGTAAACGTGAGTGTTTTCACCAGATTACGCTTCAGAATGTATATAGTATCCTCTTGCGTACCGAGACCAATAACTCCTCCGCCCCCCTCTGGCGTGTCTATCGTACCCCCCTCGTCTGCGGTTCTAGGTGATGAGAATGTAAAGTCGGTAGCATCTGCAATTGCCGAATAGAACACGGTTGACTCAGCCCCCTTTTGTATTCTGTTACCTTTCGACCCTGTAACAAACATCCTCGTGTTGTGTACTAATAGAACATTCCCTCGTGGATTCTCTGGAAACTCCTCTACTGCTTGTGCTACGGCTGCATCATCTGACGCTGCTGGCGTGTTCGTACACCCCGTGAATGTAGTGGTCGTTCCGAATCCGGTATAGGCTACGTCTGTTGTACCGATACGAATAGTCATGTTCGACGAGTCATTATAGGCAATCTGCCGTATCTCATACGTTGGATTACCTGTAAGCCCTGCTATAGCTCCGAATGTCACCTGTGTAGATGTTGTTGCCGTTATCTTTGAAATCTTACCTACTGATGCTCCGCTTGTAATATGAATGTAAAAATCATTCCATAGATCGGTTGCCCACCCTCCGCTAACAACGAGCGTCGTTGTCGTGGTTGTTGTTGATGTACCGGAATTGAAAACAGTATCGGTTAGCACCGAGTCTACCGTTATCGTTCCCTCTCCTCCAGAAAGTGCACCGTCTAGCTGTGTAAATCGTCCAGTCCATCTTGAGTATGGATCAATTGCATTACAGAAATATGTGTAGTCCAGTGCGTCTGTGTTTACGTTATGATCTGCGAATCCGAATGTTTGAGCTGCGGTGTATCCGTCGTTCAGGTTCTCCCATGCCTCAGTCCCTGTATGGTAATACTCGAGGCTCTCGTCATACGCTCGCATCATGATGTTTGTCCCATCTCTACGCTCTTTCGTATGCAAGCCTGTTATCGGCGTTGTTGCCGTGCTTGTGCTACCGAATATCTCTGATCCCTTCCGTACCCCGATTCTGTCTCCGTCTGTAATAGTTACGTTCTTTGAACCCAAAATCAAAGCCCCTGACGGCATTTGCGTTACGTCTCGTTTATGTAAGAACCCCGGCGAAAAGTCCTCAGTTATTGACCAGCTGTTACCAGGCTTTGGCATACTTAGTAATATTTATATGACTCCCTCTTTCTTTCACTAGCATAACGTGACTTTAAAAAAGATAGCATTTCGTTAAAGCTCTCCTTGGAGTCGGCTCGCTCCTCGAATGTTTGCTTGATGAGCTGTGCATCCGCCAACGCCCAGTAAAAGAATATGTCGTCGTCCTCGTCCTCGAATAGCGTCTCGTCTGAAACATCGCTGAATGTGGTCTTCGTCACACCGCTTGAGTCTTTCACAAAGTGTGTTGAGTAGTAGTGCAGTTCCATGCTCTCTGGTGACTTCATTGATATATCGTCAAACCTGAAGTCTGTATCATCTGTTTGTGACGCACCGTAGGTTACTTGCAAATATGCGTAGTCTATCGCTGTATCCGTCACCGTTCCTGTTTCGGTAGCACCTGCCCATGCGAACCCCAGTCTATTCCATCCGTCCCTTAGCGTTCTCCCGTTGTACGCCGTTGTTATAGCGACCTCGTAATAGTTCGATGTATCGTTACCCCATCTTGCTGTAAAGCCTGTTACGTTCGTTGAGTCTGGTATGTATGCCCATACGAATAACGTACCTTTGTTTGCATGACCAGATAAATCAACCGCTGTCATGGTTGAGTTCTCGATAGCCGCATAGTCATTAACTGAATTAGAAACATCTAGGTCAAAGTTTATCGACGCTCCCCCTAACTTCTTGTTTACCGTGTCTGCTGTTAGGTTTGTTGCATCTGTACTTGCCGCCGCCGCCCACGTTCCATTGTCTGTTAGGCTCACCATGTCGTGTAATCGTGCTGACGATCCAGCAGAAGATCTGTTTACAAGCAAAAACCTATCACCGAGTATAGTATCAACGGCAATAGTATTTCGTTCGTTCTTCAGTTGTTTCCAAAACTCTACAGGCGTTCTCCGTGATGTTCTCGTTGGAGTACCTGGATTCGCTAACTCGATAGCATCGTGAAAGTCTGACGGCAAGGGGTACTCGTATACGTCCTTGAATATGTCTATTTCTGCACGGTTTTTTGTAGCATAAATGCCATGCCTGTTTATAAGGTATCTAATACACCGATTCAATGAGTCTTGGATGTCGTTTGTTTCTACGACGTTTCCAGTTCTATCTCGAATGATCGGCTGTATTTGGCTTTCAAATGTAGATAATGATGTGGACATAATGATTGTTTATAGCCTTCTGACCGAGGGACTCAATCGTTGATTGAATCACCTATCAGCCGACTATCGTTGTGAACATCCAGTGAACCTCAGTGAACCCCCGTACACCTTTCCCCATACCCAGATGAACCTATGTGGCTGTTACTTAGTCGGTTATTTAATCTTGAACCCTAGTGCTGAAATTCCTCCTGCCCTGTATCGTCCGTAAGCGTTTGCAATGAACGCTGCGATGAGTAGTCCTGCCTGTACTAATTCTGTTACTGATCCTTCATCTAGGTCTATTCCCATTAGTAGTGAGAGAGACATGATGAACCCCGTAATGTTTGATGCGTATGTTACTGAGTAATTCATATTATTTTATTCCTTTTAATGAGTAGACGAATGCGAATGGATATTCATTGTGAACATTGACAACAGCACCCCCCGAAGATGTAGCTGACCATGAGTTATTTCCTATCCATCCTTTGTGGTCCCAGCCAGATAAGAGTATCTTGTGCGTCCGCTTCCACTTCTTTCCGCTAGGCATGACCCCATTATACCACTTTTCCTCTGCATTGATTGTTGCTATTACTGGACCATACTTGTAAATACTCTCTCGTATAGCCGCTCTGTGGGCATGTGAGCCTGCTTTGGTTACGATTTGGGTATAATCCTCAAGATAGTATCGTTTGTTGTTCTTGGCGACTTCTGCTCGTTCTCGCCACTTATTGAGCCAGTCGTCCTCAAGCTTCCCTGCGGACTTGAGCTTGTTGTGTTCAGCTGCGATAACCCCTCTCTCTTTCATAGACTTGAGTAGTCGCTTTAGCTGTACGCCTCCATGACTTCCTCCAGCTTCGATAAATGCTTGCGGTACCGAGAACTCAATGCGATGTCCGTACTTCTTTTCATACTGGTACTCCATTGCCCTTATAGCTGAGATCGCTACACAGATTGGGTATTTACCCTGATCTTCATGTGGAACGGTGACGCTGTATTCGTCTGGTAACTCATTTGATACTACTGGTGTGCTAGTAATAGACATGTCCGTGAGCATTGCACCCTTTGGCATCTTCTCGATAATATCGCTACTTGCCTCATGTATAGGTGCTTTTTCTCCAAACAGTGTTACGAACGTATGCCAATTAGGTATAGGGAACAGCGTACCGTCTCCATTGTTTACATAAACCGTTGGATCGTTCTTAGCCTTTACGAGCTTATTGTCTGGTGCATCAGCCTCTTTTGGCTTATCTGCTAGGTCAGCGATTGGGTCTCGGTACTCCCATCGACCCATCTTCCTGCGTCTGTGACCATAATGAAGGTGTACTGCTGTAGATGATCCTGTATTACCCACAGTACCAACTGCATCACCTATGCTCACCACGTCACCCTTCTTAACAAGGATAGCGTCTAAATGTGCATATTGCCTTAACCAGCCATCAACACCTAGAATCTCAACATAATTTCCGTAGCCTGCGTTTACACCAGCATAATTGATTCTCCCTGAGACAGTGGCTAGAGTCTTCAGGTGTCGTCCACTGGTTCCGTAGTCCCGTCCCTTGTGTTCTCCTCCCCAAGATGCGTAGTATTGCTTACCCTTAGCAGTACGAGCAAACGGAGTTAGCCCGTATCCTTGAGTTTGGTAATAATTACCTGCGATGAGTTCCATAAGCTATATTTTACTTAATAAAATTTGCAGTACATATACAAGAACGGTGCTTGTAACAATAGATATAGTGCTTGTAATGGCGATAATCTTAACCTCGTTTACTTTAATACTTGTTTTATGGTCTGCTATAACATCTTTTAGGCTGGCTATATCTTTGTGGAATGAGTCTTTCAGTTCGTCTATCTTGTCACCCACGTCCGCAAATCTCTCATCATCGAACTTCATATGGTCTTCTAAACCCTTCTCCCCGTGCTTAATGCTATCCATTAGAAGCTTATGCTGAGCAGCGGACTGCTCCTTCATTGCTGCGATTTCAGTAAGAACGACACCTTCAAAGTATCCTCGCTCATGTGTTTGTTCTTTGGTTTGTCGTTCCATATCCTCCTAGTTCATTATTTCCTCTATAAGCTCTATTCTCCCAATCGCCTTATATTCTGCTTTCAAATCTCGCTTCCTGTGTGCCGCATTCAACATTTCATTTGCCTCAACCTTCATCTGCATCAACTTGATCTTCTTCGGGTAATTAAACGATAGTGCTTTCTCTGATCGTTTATATGCCCAAATCATTGGCAGGAAGTATTTTTTTCTTAATGTGATCATGAATGATGGCATCATATTAGTGCTTTTCAATAATACTTATGTATATAACAAAGTCTTCGTCTACAGATGCGTTATCAATCGTTACAGTAATCGCCCCTCGTGTTGCTGTATCCGGCTTCACGTTCATTGTTCCTGTGTTGTTGTTGTAAACAATGAAGTCTACAGATCGTGAGTTTGTTATCTTGAAATCAAATGTTGTCGTACCAGTGTTTGCTGTTACTTGAATGTGATCAATCACCCCGTGAGAAACAGGGATGTTCAATGTAGCTGTACCGCTTGCTGCGGTGATGGTGTTCTTTGCGTCGTAAACTAACATATCAAGACAACTTGCTAATAACATTAAGTACATGCTCTGCATCTTGTGCGCCCCACTGCCTAGCCTCGATAGAGTCTTTCGTGAGTTTCTTTTCGTCTGTGGATAACTCCACTTTACCCCCTTTTTCTGGTAGTTTTCCTTCCTTGTCTGCAAGCTTCTTGAGCTTACCCATGATGG
>Ga0208299_1002047_pt1 | contig 14152 bp, 17 predicted proteins | sample 15_taG_FD_184089 | JGI IMG/M metagenome (GOLD analysis project Ga0208299, IMG submission 184089) | Marine viral communities from the Subarctic Pacific Ocean - 15_ETSP_OMZ_AT15312 metaG (SPAdes) (version 2) | ecosystem: Environmental > Aquatic > Marine > Oceanic | place: Pacific Ocean | collected...
AATTGGCTACAATTAACACATCAATGACACTTCAAAAATTAACAAATCGCTCAATAGATTTGTATTTAACAGACGATGATTTTAAAGAAAAAATAGAATTACACGACAAACTTACCGTTAGCGGTAGCAACTTATAAAATAGAGGAAAAGGTTATATGACACAAATTAAACTTCCAAAGTTGAGAAAAATAGATCCCAACAAACCCAAAAAGAAAAAGATATTATTATTATCTGATGATTTAAGAATGCATAGTGGTGTAGCTACTGTATCTAAGGATATTGTAATGGAAACTTTAAATCATTTTGATTGGGTTCAAATCGGTGGTGCTGTTAAACATCCTGAAGAAGGACAGATAATGGATTTAAGTCAAGCTGTGATGAATGATCATAATTTGGATGATGCTTACTTAAAAATATATCCAGTATCAGGATATGGGAATCCAGATTTACTTAGAGAGATTATGAATATTGAAAAACCAGATGCTATTTTACATTTTACAGATCCAAGATTTTGGATTTGGTTATATCAAATGGATCATGAAATAAGGCAAAATATTCCTATTATGTATTATAATATATGGGATGACATTCCAGATCCAAAATATAATGAAAATTATTATAGAAGTTCAGATATGTTGATGGGTATATCAAAACAAACATATGGTATAAATAAAAGAATATTATCCGACTATGAGAATTGGCAAGTTAATTATGTTCCTCATGGTATATCCGAAAAAAGATTTAATAAAATAGAAGATAGAGGTGACACCTTATTTAAAAAGTTTGAATCTGATACAAAACTTGATAGGTATAAATTTAAAATATTATATTCAAATAGAAATATAAGAAGAAAACAGCCGGGCGATACAGTTTTAGCTTATAAACATTTTATGGATGGTTTAACTGAAGAACAGAGAAAAGAATGTTGTTTAGTATTTCATACACAAGTTTCAGATGAAAATGGAACAGATTTGAGGGCAGTTTGTGAATCATTAATACCTGAATATAATGTGTTGTTTACTTATGAGGCTTTTAATAGACCATTTAATGATGATGAAATGAATTATCTTTTTAATTCTTCAGATGTTTATATTAATCTAGCTTCAAATGAAGGATTTGGGTTGGGTAGTTGTGAGATGTTACATACCGGTGGAGTTATTGTAGTAAATGTTACTGGTGGATTACAAGACCAATGTGGATTTAAAAAAGAAGATGGTTCATATCTTACAGCAGATGATTATGTTGAATTGGAATCAAACCATAGAGGTAAATATACAGAGCATGGTGTATGGGTCAAACCAGTGTTCCCCACAAATATAAGTTTACAAGGTTCACCAATGACACCATATATTTTTGATGATAGAGTTCAATATGAAGATGCGGGTGATGCTTTAAGATATTGGTATGATAAAACACCCGAAGAGCGGGAAGTGTGTGGTGAAAGGGGTATGGAATTTGTTAAAGATAATAATATTGGTATGGATGCAAAAGATATGGGTAATAATTTTATTCGGTGCATAGATAATACATTTAAAAAGTGGAAACCTAAACAGAAATATATTTTGGAGGCTGTATAGATGAATAAATTAATGTTAATATGTGCGCCTGTAAGTTCAAGGAGTGGATATGGTGACCATGCTCGTGATCTAGTTCATTCATTTATCAAACACGATAAATATGATATAAAAATTATGGATGTTCGATGGGGTGAATGCCCAAGAAATGCTCTTAATAATGATAATGAACAAGATAGAGAAATATTGAGTAGAATTTTATCACAGCCGCAAATGGATAAACAACCAGATGTTTATGTTGATATTAGAATACCAAATGAATTTCAACAATGGGGTAAAGTGAATATAGGTATAACTGCTGGTATAGAAACAAATCTCGTATCAGAAAAATGGTTAGAAGGTTGTAACAAAATGGATTTGATAATCGTTCCCTCAGAACATTCAAAAGATGGGTTTGTGAAAACTGTTTATGAAAAAATTCAAAATTTACCTGATGGTAAACAACAAAAAATTGGCGAATTAAAATTAGAAAAACCAATAGAAGTTTTATTTGAGGGCGCTGATAATGTTTATAAACCATTGAAAAATGATGAAATAGATTCAGAATTTTTTGATATGTTAAATGAAAAAGTTACTGAAAAGTTTGCTTTCTTATTCGTTGGTCAATGGACTCAAGGTGGTTATGGTGAGGATAGAAAAGATATATCTAGAATGATAAAGGTATTTATAGAATCATTTGCTAATAAAAAGAAACAACCAGCTTTAATATTAAAAACAAATGGCGCTACATTTTCAGTATTGGATAAAGCAGATATTTTGAAAAAAATAAAAAATGTTAAAGATAAATTCCCAAAAGATTGGAAATTGCCACCAATTTATTTATTACATGGAGATTTATCAAAGGAAGAAATGAATTATCTTTATAATCACCCAAAAGTAAAAGCTATGGTATCATTCACACATGGTGAGGGATTTGGAAGACCATTATTAGAAGCTACTATGGTTGGGTTACCAGTGATTACAACTGGTTGGAGTGGTCAATTAGATTTCTTAGATGGGGATAAAACTATGTTGATGAGTGGGGATTTTCAAAAAGTTCCCAAATCTGTTGTTTGGAAAGATATAATACTTGAAAACAGTCAATGGTTTACTGTAGATGAATCATCCGCATATAAGGCATTTAATTATGTTTTTAAAAATCATTTCGATGTTAAGAAAAATGCTAAATCATTGATGAATATAAATAGAGAGAAGTTTACTTTAAATAAAATGGTTGAAAAGCTTGATGAAATTGTTTCACCAATTATTGATAAAATTCCATCCCAAGTTCAATTGAAACTACCAAAATTAAAGAAAGTGGGTGATAAATCAGAATTACCTCGTATATCTTTACCGAAACTTAAAAAAGTAACTGAGGATGCTTAGATGAATAGTATAATATCAAATTGTCCATTATGTGAACAACATTCTTTGCATGTTGTTGGTGAAGTAGAAGTTCAAATTCATCAATGTATAAATTGTGGTTATGTTAGTTCACCAAAATATATTGGAACAAAAGAAACAAATGAAGAATACCAAAAACTTACAGATGATATGAAAAAGTGGTCCGTTGAAGAAAATGGTAGAATATGGATTCCAACGATGATGACCTTACCAACTGCTATGTTATATCCAACCGATGGTGAAGATGGTGTGATGAAATGGGCTTACGCTCCAATCGTAGATATACCAGAGGATAAAAGAAAAGATTATCCAAAGCCTGATGGTAGTTATTATGATAAAACATATGATGTGGAAAATCCAAAGGTGTATGATATATTTTTGGAAGCTATGTCATTCATAAATGAAAGTGTTAAAAAGGGAAATGGCTCAGAAAAAACAACCATATAATTGGAATAGAGTAAAGCCGGGAGATATTATATCCTTCAAATATAAAACAGAATCTACTGGTAGAAATTTAGTAAATTCTATATTAGTTTTAAATCCCAAATTACCTGTTCAAAGAAAAGATGGCAGTTCAACATTTCATTTGATAGGTATAAAATTAGAAGAATCAAATAAAATTAGTTTGAGATTAAACCAAAAGCAAATTCGGATGTTAGAAAATATTGGTGAATTTAAACCAATTGATTTAAAAAATAAGTTATATGAACTCCAGATAAAACCAACTTTTATTGTAAATGATAAGAAGGGTATTAAGAAGTTAGCTTATGACAAAATATCAAGAAGTTTGGGTATAGCTGGACAATACAGAACTTATGATTGGAAAAAGGCTAAGAAGTCAGCAGTTTACTTAGAGCCAATAAAAGTATTTACAGAGGAAGCTGAAGATGAAAGTTAGTTACGCTATACTTACACACAATGAAGATAAAGAATTAAAAAAGTTACTTGATTTCCTAATAAAATATAAAGATGAAGAAGATGAGATTGTCATTCTCGATGATTACTCAGACAATAAAAAAACAATAGAGTTACTTGATTTTTATGTTTCAGCTCATGATATAGTTTATGAACAAAGGCATTTATTAAAAGATTTCGCAAATCAAAAAAATTACTTGTCTCGTATGTGTAATAGTTCGTATATTATAAACATAGACGCGGATGAAATACCACATAAACAACTTATGATTAATTTGAAAACAATATTGGAATCAAACCCAACAATAGATTTGTATTATGTTCCAAGAGTTAACATAGTTGATGGTTTAACGCAAGAACATATCAACCATTGGAAATGGAATGTCAATGAAAAGGGTTGGGTTAATTTTCCCGATTGGCAAGGTAGAATATGGAGAAATCGACCTAACATAAGATGGGAAAAGCCTGTTCATGAAAGGTTGGTAGGTTTTAAAGAATATACTCACTTACCGGCTGAGAAAGAGTATTCTTTAATTCATCATAAAGATATTAAAAAACAAGAAAAACAAAATGATTTTTACGAAACTATATGAAAAATATTTTAGCTATAGGAGCTCATTCGGATGATGTAGAATTTGGTTGTGGTGGTGCATTAGTAAAACATGTTAAAAATGTAAATTTTGATAAAAACAATAAAAGAGATCCAGAGAACATCAGAAAAAATGAGGTGTTTCAAAATCATGTGTGGATAGATCCATGGCCTCATAATGGTGAAAATTTACATCATAAATTATTAAAAATTAACAGCTCTTCAAAAGGTAAAATTATTAATTATGATAACTCTATGAGTGATAAACAAATTTTAGATTTACACCACCATACAGAACAACATAAAACAAATTATAAAATTATAAGTTTAAATGTTATTGAAGATGTTGGTGATGCTTGGAAAATTAATAAAATAATTAAATCTTGGAGTCGAGTGGATAAAGATGGAATTTCATCTGATAGGAGTTACACATACGAATCGTGATGTTAAAAAAAGAATTAAATGAATTATTAAAAAGGGGTGTAGTTGGTATAAAACAATCATTTGAAGATGAAGGTGTTCTTTTTGCTGATGTCGTTAAGATGAAACGAATATGCGATTCAACAGGAGCGTATGTTAGTGTAAAGATAGGTGGGTGTGAAGCTATTAGTGATATAAATAATTGTTTATTATTGGATGTAGATGCTATAGTAGCTCCAATGGTTGAATCAGAGTTTGCATTACAAAAATTTATAGAAGCTATTAATTCAAATATTTCTATTGAAAAAAAAGATAAGTTAAATTTTTATATTAATATTGAAACAAAAACTGCCTATGAAAATTTAGATAAAATATTAAGTTCACCATCTTCAAAATTATTAACTGGTATAGTAGTTGGTAGGTCTGATTTAACCAAGTCTTTTGGATATGGGAAACAAGATGTAGTATCAGAAAAAATGTGTAAAGTCGTCATTGATATATTAACACAATCTAAAAATTATGGTTTTAAAACTTTAATGGGTGGAAATATTGGTAGTTCAAGTATTAAGTTTATAAAAAAATTGTATGAGAAAAAGTTACTAAATAATATAGAAACGAGGAATGTTATTATAGATTTAGATAAAGTAAAAATTAATGAATTGGATGATTTGATAAAAAATTCATTATTTTTCGAATCTAATTGGTTAAACTATAAGGCTGAATATTATAATAGTATTGGTAATCAATATATACAGCGGTCAAAAACAATATTGGATAGAATATCGTGAACGATAGATTTTTAAAATTACAAGAATTATTTGATAATCAGAAATACTTCAAAATGATTTGTGGTGCAGGTAATGAGAACTTAGAAGAAGTAAAAAGATTGACAATGATTTATACTTTAGCTGGTGCTAAGGGTTTAGATATATCTGCTACACCAGAGGTTGTTAAATCTTGTGTTGAAGGGATTGATAGAGCATTCGATGTATCAGATTCATTGGGTATCAATTTAAAAACAAGACCATACATAATGGTTAGTGTTGGAATGCCAGGTGACCATCATGTAAGAAAAGCATTTATCGACCCAGATACTTGTATTAAGTGTGGATTATGTGTCGCACCAGTTTGTCCAACGGAAGCCATAGAACCTATTGAGGTTGGTAAAGAGGTTGCTTATGTAATAGAGGAGAAATGTATTGGTTGTGGTGATTGTAGTGCGATTTGTCCTAAACCAGATATTATATCTTACACTCATGACGAAAAAGGTTTAGAGGAAGTTCTACCAAAATGTATTGAACTTGGAGCTGAAAACATTGAGTTACACGCAGCTATAGCTGAAGATGAATATATTATGAAAGAGTGGGAAATAGTAAACAATGCAAATCCAAACGGACATAATTCTATGTGTTTAGATAGATTACATTTAGGTAATTTTGCTTTAGAAAAAAGAATAGGTTTTGCTAAATACATAATGGGTGATAGATTGATTATTCAAGCTGATGGTTATCCCATGTCAGGTGGTGAAGATAACTATAGTACAACATTACAAGCTATATCTACAGCTGATGTAGTTAATAAAGCATTTAATATGAGATTAAATAAAAGAACAAATCAATTAGATTATATTAAAAAACGAAAAGTAAATATACTAATGTCAGGTGGAACTAATTCACTAACATCCACATTAGCTAAACAATGTAATGTTAATTTTCAAGGAGTATCGATTGGAACATTTGCTAGAAATCTGATATACAAAAATATAAAAGAAAATTATGATTATAGTGATAATGGATTTTATACAGATATGAAAAATATAAAAGAAGCTTATCATATAGCTAAAACATTGGTTGAAGCTAATGTGGGAGAAATAAATGAGTGATAATAAATTAACTATAGCTGTAGATTTTGATGGAACTTTATGTGAATTTGCGTTCCCAGAAATAGGTGAACAAAAATCACAACATAAATTATTGATGTTAAGATTAATTCAATTAAGAAAAAATGGTCATAAATTAATATTGTGGACAAATCGAGGTGATAATGAGGAATATCCAGTACTGACTGAAGCTATTAAGTGGTGTAGAGAAAGAGGTTTGGAGTTTGATGCTGTAAATGAAAATTTACCAGAACAGAAGAAACTTTCTGGATATAGTCCTAAAATAATGGCCGATATTTATATCGATGATAAATCTCTAGAGTTTGGTGATTTTGAATCAATGACTAAAACTATTAATTATTTAGGAAAAATATAATATGAAGAGAGAAAAAATAACTATTGTAGTTCCTATTAGAAAGGGTTCGCAGAGAGTTAAAAATAAAAATTTTAAACCATTTGCAGATAGTAATTTATTGAAAGTAAAACTTGATGTTTTAAAACAAGTTGATGTGATAGATGAAATAGTAGTTAACACAGATTCAGATATTGCATTACAAATAGCAGATGAATATGGTGTTAGTAAATGTATACGAGAAGATTATTATGCTAGTTCAGAATGTAATAATAGTGAGTTCTTTCAGAATATAGCAGAGAATACGGATACAGATTATATTATATATAGTCCTTGTACAGCACCATTGATTAAAGTAGATACATATTATGATTTCATTAATAGATTCAGAAATGCAAAAGATAGATACGATAGTTTGACTACTGTAACTGATGTAAAACAACATTTGTGGTTAGATGAAAAACCCATAAATTATAATCCATCAGATTCACCGAACACACAAAATTTACCAGATATAGTAAGTTTAACATATGGAATATCAATAATATCAAAAAATAATATGATTAAATATAGAAATATAGTTGGAGAGAAACCATTGTTTTATAAACTTGATGATTTTGAAGCGGTCGATGTTGATAATCCGATTGATTTTGAATTTGCGGAATTTCTTTATAGAAAATATAGGAGTTAGTTATGGAATATAAAAATTTAACACAATTAAAAAATAAACATAAAGGTGAAGATATTTGGGTCATATCAGCAGGTTCTTCAATGGATTATGTTAGTAGTGAATTTTTTGAAAATAAAATTGTTATAGGTATCAATCATGTTTATAAACATTATCCTTGTAATTATATTGTTATGAAAGATTGTATGGAAGAGCCTAGATTTCCTAGAAGTATTCTGGAACTAGATTCAATGGGAATACCATTAATTTTTTCTAAGGGTTATAAAGGTTATTATGATAAAGAGGATAATAGTCCAAGACATAATGACGCATATATGTTTGAACATAATTCTAGAAGAGATACATTTGATACTGAAGTAAAAAGCTTAAAGGATGATGAAATAATAGTTAGTAGGTCATCAATTACTAGTCTAATGCATATAGCAGCATATTTAGGTGCTAGTAATATAATTTTATGTGGTCATGATTGTGGTACTTTAGATGGAAATCTATATTATAATGGATATGTAGAAAAGGATTGGATTTCTTCTGGTAACTGGAATGGTATCAATAATTTTATGAGTAAACTTGAAAGACAAAGTCAAGTTGTTAGAAAACTTTTAATGGAAAAATATAATTGTAACATACATTCTTTAAATCCATTTTTAAACATGGGTTTAGAGGGTCATAAACACGAGGCGTCATAAATGAAGATATTAATTACAGGTGTAGCTGGACTATTGGGTTCGAGATTAGCTGATTGGATTATAGAAAATACAAACAATGAAGTTATTGGTGTAGATGATTTATCTGGTGGTTATATTGAACATGTAAATTCAAAAGTTAAATTTTATAAATTTGATTTAGTAGATTTAAGTGAGGTAGAAGGTGTATTTAAAAATGAAAAACCTGATATAGTTTATCATTTTGCAGCTTATGCAGCAGAAGGTTTAAGTCCATTTATTAGAAAGTATAACTATGAGAATAACTTGATAGCTTCTGCTAATCTTATCACAAAGAGTATTCAGTATGATGTGAAAAGATTTGTATTTGCTAGCTCAATGTCAGTATATGGTGATAAATATGAACCACCATTTAGTGAAGAGTTACAACAATTTCCAATAGACTCGTATGGTATAGCAAAGTTTTCAGTAGAGCAAGATTTAAAAGTAGCGTATGAACAACATGGTTTAGAATATACAATTGTTAGACCTCATAATTTCTATGGTGTTAATCAAAACATTTGGGATAAGTATAGGAATGTTCTTGGTATATGGATGTATCAGATTATTAATGGTATGCAACCCACAATATTTGGTGATGGGGAACAAAAAAGAGCATTTAGTTATGTAGATGATTCACTTAAACCATTTTGGAATGCTTCACAAAACGATAATTGTATTGGTGAGATAATTAATCTTGGTGGTATAAAAGAGTATACAATTAATGAAGCTTGTCAAACTTTATTAAAAGTAACTGAAACAGATTTGAAACTAAAATATATGGAAGAAAGACACGAAGCAAAATATGCTTGGTCTACTTGGGATAAATCAGTAGAGTTATTAGGATTTGAACACAAAATAGATTTAGAAGAAGGTCTTACAAAAATGTGGGAATGGACACAAACACAGCCAAATAGGAAGAGATTTGTTTGGTCTAATTATGAATTAACAAGGGGGATTTATGAATACTGGAAAAAATAACTTGACCCGTATCATATATGCGTATTATATTATAAGTAATAAAATATATCTCAAATTGGGGGAATCATAATGTCAAAAACATTAGTTGTTATATATAATCATAATCTACCTGGAATGACCGATAATTTATGGGAAGCTTTAAATCCATATTGTAGAGATGATTATGATATGATATTAATTGATAATGGCTCTAGAGAAGATGGTAAGAGTAAGTATACAACACATGATACTGGACAAAATACTTACTTTGGTGGTGCATTAAATATAGCTCTTGATTATTTTTTAAGTTCAAATGATTACGATAGTTTGTTATCATTAAATAATGATTTGGTCATACAAGGTGATAACTTCGTTAGGTCTTTGAAAAACGAATTAGTAGGCGACTATAAAATAATATCACCTTCTGTATTACAGAATGAGAGCCAATGTAAATGGAAGTATATGCATTGTTGGAATAGCACTAAGGTTAGAGATGTTAAGTGGGTTGATTATCAAGCACCACTACTTCATAGAGATTTTATTGAGAAGGTTAAACAATTTCCTGATGAGTTAATCTATGGTTGGGGTCAAGATGTTTTATCTGGTATTATATGTGAAGACAATGGTTGGAAAGTTGGTGTATTGGATTGGTGTCCATTAATACATTATTCTGCTCAAACATATAAAGAAGGTAAAAGTGATTTAAACCTTACAGAGTATTGTCAAAATGCTGAAAGAGGTATGTTTGGGTATTTCCATTCAAATAATTTAATGGATAGATTTAATAAATTTAGAGAGTTATCAGCAGGTTATAGTCATGAGTAAAAATATTGTAGTTATAACTTCTATGCCGGGTGGGGTCGATACTTCATATCAGCAATATTGTTTTAATACTTGGAATTGGTGGTGTAAGAAAAATAATGTTGAGTTATTTTTATTAGACAAACCTTTATCAGATACTAGTTTTATGAAACCGACTTGGCAAAGATGGTATGTTTTTGATATACTCGATTCAAATGGTATAGATTATGATAAGGTTGCATTAATTGATGTAGATACTATGGTTAGGTGGGATTGTCCAAATTTCTTCGATTTGGCAGAAGATAAATTTTCAGCTGTAATTGACCAAGATAATATTGGTTGGGTGAAACAAAGTTTAGATGGTTACAAATCATTTTTTGAAGATGTTGATATACATTGGTTAGATTATTTTAATTGTGGTTTTATAGTTATGTCAAAAAAACATAAAACTATATGTGACACGATTACAAATTTTTGGAATGATAATAATGAAAAACTTATTCATTTACAAAATACAATATCAAAAGGAACTGACCAAACACCAGTTAATTATTTATTAAAGGGTTCTGAGTTTGAAGTTAATTATTTACCCAAAACATTTAATTTAACTCATTTTAACAGAAAAGAAATATTACAAGATTTAATGTTTATAGATTGTGGTTATGTTTGGCATTTTAATGGTTTTGATAAAAGTTGGAGAACACCATTGATGAAAGATACTTGGGATAAAATAAAGGATAATTATGGAAACTAAGTTTGCGATAGGTTGTCTTGTACAATGGTATGAGATTGAAATTGTTGGTGAGTATATTGAAAGTTTAAAACAGACATTAGTTCATCAAGATGATAATAATGTAATAGTAGATTTTACATTTAATATTAATCAAAGATTAGAAAAGATAGATACCTCGCAAGCATCATTAGAAGATTTGATAGAAAAATTTAAAGTTATGGTAGAGTCACTAAACTATAAAAATATCAATTGGAGAGTAAATGAAGACTTTATAACTATCGCAGATTATCGTAGATGGTTTCTTGAAGAATATTGTGATAAAGTAGATGTGTTGGTACAAGGAGAAACTGATGCTTTAATGCCTGGAAAAACATTTATTATATTAGATATGTTACATCAACAAGTTAAAGACACTACGCCGAAATATATTTCTACTTTTGGAATTAATAAAATGTGGGATACATCTTGGAAACCATTAGAACATGTAGAATTTACAGATAAACCATTTATTGAAGATGACAATACAAACTGGTGGAGTATACCATATACTATGAATATTGATGAAATGAATGCGTTTAATGATAAAGTACAAGAGTTGGATATAGTAACTTTAAGTCAACCTAAATTTAATGGATGTGGTTTTATCATAAGTTCTGAATGTGTCAAAGCTGGAGTTAATATACCAAGAGGTACATTTTTCATTGATGATACTGCGTTATGGCATATGTTTAAGAAAGTTTTACCTGAAGCTCCACAATACCATTTCAGAAATATTTTAATAGTACATAACAGAAAACATCCTAATAAAAGAAGTTATGTTTTAGGTGAAGGTGATATTAGTTACATAGATGATAAAAGAAATTCAACTGATTGGTATCCAATAGCTAATCAATTTTGTAAAATTAATGATGCAAATATTTTCAATCCAAATTTTAAATTTTATACTTGGGATGATGTTTGGGAAGAAATTAAAAAGTCGGAGGAAAAATGAAAAGAGCTTTAATAACAGGAATTAATGGAATGGATGGTAGTCATTTAGCGGACTTACTATTGGAAAAAGGTTATGAGGTGTATGGTATGGAGAGAAGAACTTCTTCACCGAACAGAACCAACACATCACATCTTGAAGGTAAAATAACATTTGTCAATGGAGATTTAACAGACCAAAACTCATTAGTTCGATGTTTGAAAGAATCAAATCCACACGAAGTATATAATTTAGGAGCTATGTCATTTGTTGGTGAGAGTTGGAATACACCAGAACAAACAGGTGATGTAAATGGTTTAGGTGTATTAAGAATGTTAGAAGCGATAAGAGAATCAGGAATTAAAGATGTAAGATTCTATCAAGCATCTACATCTGAAATGTTTGGTAGAATGGTAGAGAATCCCGCAACAGAGAACACACCATTTTATCCTCGTTCACCTTATGGTGTTGCTAAATTATATGGTCATTGGATTACAAAAAATTACAGAGAATCATATAATATGTTTGCTACGAGTGGTGTTCTATTTAATCACGAATCTGAACGAAGAGGTATTGAATTTGTGACTCGTAAAATTACAGATGGTGTAGCGAGAATACATTTGGGATTACAAGATAAGATTATTTTGGGTAATCTTGATGCAAAAAGAGATTGGGGTTATGCTCCTGATTATTGTGAGGCTATGTGGTTGATGTTACAACAAGATACACCTGATGATTATGTTATATCAACAGGTGAAACACATTCAATTAGAGAATTTTTAGATGTTGCATTTCAACACATTGGTATCAATCATTGGGAAGAGTATGTAGGTCAAGACCCAAGATATATGAGACCTGCGGAAGTTGATGTACTTCGTGGTGATTCAAGTAAAGCTCAAACTGATTTAGGGTGGACACCAAAAACTTCATTTGAAGAATTGGTTAGTAAAATGGTTAGTAATGATATTAAACTTATTGGGGATTTAAAGTGAATAAAATAACAACAACAATATCTTGTAATAATAATTTAGATTATTTAAAATTAGCTATTAAATCAGTAAGACAAAATTGTTATCATAAGGATATGCCATTTATAATTCATGCGGAAAATTGTAATGATGGAACTGATGAATGGTTAGAAGAGAATAAAGATAAATATGATTTAGAAATATACATAGACCATAATGACAAACCTAAAGGTATTGGTGGTGGTATGAATTTTTGTGTAGATAAAGTTAAAACGGAATTTGTTAATATCATACACGCTGATATGTGGTGTGCTCCAAATCAAGATTTAGAGTTGTTGAAATTATATGATGATGTAGATAAAAATACAAGATTGATAGTCTCATCATTCAGAATACAACCCAAGATATTTCCAAGAGACCCCGATTACAGACCCGGTACAATATTTCATCCTGTAGATGCATTTGGTGAATATTATCATAATTTTAATTCTGATTATTTTGACCAGTGGGCTATAAAATTTTCTGAAACTAATGATGTTTCTGTTAGAAAAGGTGGTGGTGCTGGATTCTTTTGTAGAGTAGAAGACTATAAATGGATTGGTGGTAACGATTCTTTATTTGCACCAGCTTCTTGGGAAGATATGGATTTATTCGTAAGAATGCAATTAGAGGGATATGAGTTTAAAATGATAACAAAATCTGTGTTATGGCATTTTGGAGCTAGAGGTAGTCACTTCAGAGATGAAGCTAAAGATGACTTTACCAAAAAATCAAAAAGACAGCAAGAAGCTGAGGCTACTAATATGAAAAAGTGGGTTAGTAAGTGGGGTCAATTACCAAAACATGATGAGGATACTTTTGTCGTTCCTTTATATAATACTGGTGTTAATACAAGATTAGAATGGGAGAGTTTTGATGAAAAATAAAACAATACTTATAATAGGTGGTACAGGTGCGTTGGGTAATACTTTAACTTCAAGATATTGTGATGGTAACACTATAGTTATCTTTTCGAGAGATGAGCACAAACAAGTCAATATGAAACAAAAATTTAAAGATGTCATATATCAAATTGGTGATGTCAAAGATAAGGAAAGTGTTTTACAAGCGTTAAATGAATATAAACCTGATGTTGTAATTAATACTGCTGCATTAAAACATGTTCCTATATGTGAGGATAATCCATATGAAAGTGTTAAGACAAATATAATAGGTCATAAAA
>Ga0208299_1002048_pt1 | contig 14150 bp, 15 predicted proteins | sample 15_taG_FD_184089 | JGI IMG/M metagenome (GOLD analysis project Ga0208299, IMG submission 184089) | Marine viral communities from the Subarctic Pacific Ocean - 15_ETSP_OMZ_AT15312 metaG (SPAdes) (version 2) | ecosystem: Environmental > Aquatic > Marine > Oceanic | place: Pacific Ocean | collected...
CTTTACCTGCAATTGAACCCTGGTTCTTACCAACTTTACCTTCTGTACCCTTATCTGTGTCAATCTTTGCATGACCACCTTCGGCATCTTGGTAGAGTTTTGGATCTTCTTCACTTTTTGTATCGAGTGTGGGGGTTTCTGCTTTCTTCCCACCTTCGAGTAATGTTCTAAGTTTATCTGACATGATTGAGTAACTCCTTGTTATTGTAGTCTTTTCTTTATTTATACTTTTAGAAAGTTTTACTTACTTTTTTTTAATTTTTGTCGTGCCCATATTACAGATTCCCCTACAACATTCTTAATTTCTTCTGTGGTTTTATCGCCAAGATGCTCTCTGCTTTTATCTTCTGCCTCTTCTTTAATTTTATCCTTCAGTCCTTCTTCCACATATCCTTCAGGAAGAAGCACAGATTTTGAATATTCTAATAAAGATTTACTATCTGTCATTGCTTATTATCTCCGTTTATCGTCCTATATTTATAACTTTTATAGTTTTGATACAAAATCTTTGAATGCTAAGATTGCTTGTTCTTCTAGTTCTTTTGTTGATGCTTTTTCAATCATTACTTTATAGTCGTTGATTTGTTTTTCGATAATAATTCCATTGTCCCAAATCCACTCTCTACCTTCCATAATACCATTTACAAATGCTCCTGGTGCTGATGGATCTGCAACGATGTCTACTGCTGAAAGCATGAAATCGTCTTTAACATAGTTTGCACCATCTCGTTCTTCTAGTGAACCCATACCTCGTGATGAAACACCCAGTTGAGCTCCTTCACCCACAAGGTTCTTTGCGATATTTCCCATAGGTGTATCAAGAAGTTTTGCTTTACCCACGACATCATTTCCTTGAACTTTGAGTTCTTTAATCATATGTGAAACTCTATCGAGATTCACAGTCGGTCCTTGTGGATGATTGAGTTCACCTAATGCACGATTACGAGATACAAGGTCTTTATTATATCGAGTAACTTCATTGGTCATAATACCAAGTGGATATATGCGACCATTTCGATTCTTTTGTTCTGCTTGCATGAAAACACCCTGAATAAAGTGCGTTTTTACACCAGTGGACTTGTCTTCTTCGACAAGATATTGAATGTCCTCTGTCATTTCAGTTATTAGTTTCATTTGTTTTTCCCCGCAACGCGTTCTTCTTCTGCTTGCTTATTGTGCCATTGTTGCTTTACTTTGGCTTTTAGTTTATCAGTTAATTTTTCATATCTAGAAATTTTCATTCCATATACAAATTCTCTGCGACCATCTCCACGACCATCTTCACTTTCAGTTTGCATTTCTTCTGCACCTTCTGGCATTTCTTCTGCACCTTCTGGTGCGTTGGGAGGTACTTGTTTTCTATTCTTTATTTTATTGATTGCCGAAACACCTGCTTGTGTGACGACTTCTTTACCTACCTTTGTCTTTGCCAATCCACCCACAGCTCTTATAACAGTGGGAACAGCTCTCGCGGCAACGGCAAGCAGTGGTGCGATTTCTTGAATTTCTTCATCTTCCTTAATTGCTTTTTTACGAACCTTTCTTCGATTCCTCAAGTAGTCATCTGACTCGTCAGAATCACCATCGTTATCGATATCACTATCCTCAGAATCAACAGGATCCATACCTTCTCCATCATCTTCTATTTCAGTCGATGGAGCAAAAGTAATTTCATCTTCTGCCGATTTCTTCTTTTCTTTCTTTTCTTGAATACCATAAACAGCATCTACAACATCATCAGCGATAAAGTCGATTGCCTCGGAGACCTTTACATATAAAAGTTCTTCTGTTTCTTTCTTTGCGGCAGAGATGTTTCCGTTCATTAAATTTTCAATGATGTTTTCTGTATTCATGTTTCTTACCTTATTCTTCTTCGTTGAATTGTCTATTGCAGAAATCTAATACCTTATTGTAATCATCCTCTGAATTTTCGAGTAAAGAACGCATCTTTACCTGATTATCTTCTATAAGGGTGTCGTGTACTGCGACCAGATTACAGGCATCTTCTAGTGTAATATGTATATCAGAACCATCTTTGGCATCAAACGAAACGCCATTTTGTTCAGAAAGTGCTTCTTGTAGTGTTGAAATAATGCTCATATTTAGTTTCCTTCCTCGGTTTCAAAGTTTTTATCGTCTAATAGACCACTTGAAACTTCGACATGTTTGTTTGCGATGACTTCACCGAGTCTATCACTGATTTCTGCGGTGAATGCGTTATTGAATTCTTCTTGGTCTTTGTTCAACAAAGACGCCATCATTGTATCCATATTATCGTTCATTATTATGCTCCTTGTTGTTGTGGGTCTTGTTCTTGCATCATTGGATCTTCCATTTCATCTGTCCCCATTTCTGCATTTTCTTTTTCTATTTGTGTATCAATTTGCATTATATCTTCTTCTGATTGTTGTAAAATATTTTTTCGTACCCATTCTACTGAATAATATTTACCAACATATTCATCCATTTGTGCTAAAATATCTACTCTGTCTTTCATTATTTCGGATTGTTTCAATTCTGCAAAGTATGAATCAGCAGTAAAATTGAAACGAATATCTGGCTCAATGAGTTTCCAATCATCTTCAGACATTACACCTTTGAGTATTAATTGAACTCTAAGAAGTTGTAAGAACATTTCAGAAAATCGAACTCGCAACTTTCCAATAAATTTCTGGAATTTTACTTCATCTCTTGTAATTTCTGCGGAACGACCCATATTAAAGCCATTTTCTGCTTCCATTCGTGAGATTGGAATGTTCAAAGAACGATAAACCTTTTTGAGAAGATATTCAACATCTTCCATTTCACCGAGGTTTTGACCACCATCTAGCGTGGTAATTTCTGTACCTCTACCACCCTCTCGTCTGGGCATCCAAAAATCTTCTAACATATGTAAATGGTTTCGACCATCTGTCACTTCACCTGTTTGTGCATCATATGTTAGTTTGTTTCTATATCTATTCATAATATCACGAATATATTGTTCTGCTTTATTTTTCGGAAGATTACCCACATCAACATAGAAAATTCTTCGTTCTGGGGCTCTCGATATTCGATAGATAACAACTGCATCTTCAATTTGACGAAGCATATTTGTTGGTCTAATTGCTTTTTGTAGATATCCAACAACTCTTTTGCTCGTCATATCAATAACACCAGAATGAGAATAGCAAATTGAATCAGGAGCAATTTTGATACCACTGGTAGGAGTTGAATAGGTCGAAGTTTTATCTGTATCTGTGTAAATATAAAATTCTTCTATCTTTTTTATAAATGGAACTTGATTCGTTCCACTGGGTCTATCTTTTAGAACTCTTCGTATCTTTTTTATCTTCACTGGATCAATAGCACGAAGTTCTTTGATACCTTTTTGTGGATTATCTTTATCCAATACAATATGATAATAAATTTTACTATCAATATACCACTGTCTAAATAAATCCACGCCCCTTTTGTGAAACTTTAAAAGTCGAAGAATACCATCATATTCGCTATATATTTTCTTTTTTATGTTATTAGATAAATCGATTTGTTCCAAATCAAGCTTTACTGGTTTTTGGTCTTTATCCATAACAATAGATTCATTTACAATATCTTCAATTGCTTGATCTACTTCTGGCATCATTGCAAGAGATCTGTATTTTGCAATTAGTGCATTCTCATCACGAACAGAACCAGTGAAGTCTACGAGTGTCCCGAAGACTCCCCCGGTTTCTAGTGTGTAAGTACCGTCATAACTGTCTGGTGCGACAAACGATTCTTCTTTATTTGATTCTTGTGGTCTAACTGGATTCTTTTTCCCAATAGTTAAACCAAAAAGTTGCATAGGCATAATATAAATTCCTTATATGATTAGTTACTATATGTATAATACTTTAATCAAGTTTATTTGAAGGAAGACCAACAACAGACACTTACTAACATGCGGAGAGATAGTCGTATGCCAACGTGCAAGAAAATTCGGTTGCTTGATCAGCAGTATCATAACTTAAATCGATTGCACCGACATCAACTGGCCAACATTCATGCAGATTCACGCATGTGTGAGGTCCACCCATCATATTGAGTTGTTTTACCGTAATCGTCTTGTAATTGTCCTCATCACTGCCTCCAAGAATGTCTGGGTTATCTGGTATGTTTGACTCGTGTTGATTGAACTTTCTATGCCACTTTACCAGTACGTCTCTTATATTATGTTTAACGTCATCAAGTACAGTAAACGTCCATTCTGCATATGCACGATCACCTGGTAATTTTGCAACTCTACCACGAAATGGAATTTGAAGTATACCTATCGTTTCTGCTGGAATTGATGCTGCCTTTACCAGTATGGTTTCGACCCCATCAATATTTACCATAAATCGGTTGGGTCTTGTTCCGCCATCAAATTCTGCTTTAAATGTTGAGATTTTCATCGATTCTTCTGCCATGTTTTATATTCCTTTATACATTATCCTAGTGATATGATGTTAGTATGCATTATCCTAATGGATCTGCTGTATTTTTGTTGGTGAATGTTATTCTAATGAAGTTAATAGATTTAGTCGGTTTGATGTAAATGTCTGCGATAAATTGATTTGAGTCAATCATTGATGCAGTATTATTTGATTCATCACAAACCACTTTGTAATCATATACTCCTCTTCGATTTTGAATATTTCTCAACATCGGATCAACTGCATTAACGAAAGATGCACGCGTCTGGGCATCGTTAAATTCGAATAATTTACTCCGTGCAGCAGCACCAATTCTCTTTTTCAAGTAGATGAATAGTCGAGAAACATTAATTCTACTTAAAGAACTGGTGGATGATGCTCCAGTTTTGTCTCCAAATAACACAGTTCCTTCTCCAGGAAAGGTTACTATAGGATTAACATTTTTATCGTACATGGTATCCATCTGAGCATTGGTTGGGTTTTCTACCAGACTTACTACATCAAGAATTTGACCTCGCGTAAATCCTGCAGGAGACCACCAAGGGTCTTTAAGTTTATCGGAACGAGCAATACACCCTGCAGCATCTGCAGCACAACTAGTTATAATGTAATCATCAGTAGTATCAGCAGTGTTATCTAGATTCCGAAAGACGTTTAAATGTCGCTTTTGACCAAACACGCTAAAACAAAATTCGTCATCGGTGGAACCGTATCCATCTGCGTTTGTCGCGTCACCAGTTGCAGACACAACAGCAATACAATCACCTCGATTGGTCGCAATCGATGCGATGGTCTCTACTGCATCTCCACCAGTTGCAGAAAATACAATATCAAGAGGGAGTTGTGAATCTTGTAATACAGTGAATTCCGTGTGTGCAGTTTCTTCTCCAGTTGAACCGACAATTAGTACACCACCATATTGTAGGTAATTGTGTGCTGCCCACCATTCATTTTTCCATGAACCAGTTGGTCCAGCTGCCCATCTTGCAAATGTTCCACCACCAAATGTTGTGATACCACTAAAGACATCACCACTTGCACCAGATCCAACGGGATCATTTGATTTCAATCTACTAATCCAATCTAATAGATTATCGACTTCCATCACACCACTTTTACGTTCTGCAGTATATCCAACTGCACCAATAAGTCCGTACTGGGATGGCATTCCTGCCCGTAATGAAGCTCCAGATTCTGTTCCTGGAACGAAAAAACTTTCGTCATTAATAATAACTGTTACATTTGGTCTTGCCATGTGAATCTCCTTGAAGATATTTAATTATTTATTTTCAAACAATACTATTTGTATTCTTGATATTTATACTTTTATGGTTTTCTACATTGAAAACCATCTATCTTCACCATCCCATTCACCTTCCTCTGCTTCGTCAGCAATGAAACCAAACGGCATTAATTCATCCTCAATATCTCTAATTTTTTCCTCATATATCTGTGTTCTGATGTCTGCATCAGTTAAGGATTTAAAATAATCCTGTCTGGTCATCCACGCAAAAAGCACCAAAGACATTACCAAATCGTCTGTATGACCATCATCTGCTTCAAATGAATTCTTTTTTGCAATAAAGGTAATCAATTCATTAATCGTATCAACGTCTTCTACAAGAAGTTTATCTTCTTCTATTAAACTTTTCAATATAGAACACCCAAGTTTTTTGACTGGCATCGTTGTTCGTACACCCAATTGTGATTGGGAACTTCTTCCACCAAAACCACCACTCATCACTTGCCCTGCACGACCTTTATATGTCGTCATCATAACATTTTCATATTCTAGGTCTTGATGTAAAATATCAGCTACTTGTCCACCAATATCGTTAATCTCAATCAAAACACCCGCATGGTTATATCTCATTGCAACAGCACGAATAACGGTTGGATATACCATAGGAGATATTGTGTTATTTCTGTATCTCGCAACCATTTTATATGGCATTTCTGTAGCGTCAATCACCACAAATGCACTATAATCTTTTCCTTGACCTCTGGAAGTATCAACCGTAATGAAGTAATCTCTATCTTCTTTCGGTTCTTCATATATCCATAGTCCGTCTGCATCTTTGGTTTTTGGTGTTGCCCAATTCAACACACGAAGTTTCGCAGAAGAAATCAGAGTGTTTTGACTACCCAAGAAGTCGCAAATGAATTCTTGTTGGAATTGCTCTGCACTGGTATTGGCAATAGTTTCTTCTTTCCACTTTTCATCTCGTAATGGACCACCAGGATATTGCGGTACTTGATCCCAACTTACTTCAATTGGAATGTAATCGTTCTTACCATCTTCGCCAAGTTTCTTTGTCGCACCTTTCCAATAATAATAGAACATATTCAATCCGTTTGGTGTTGAAATCATAATCACTTTGGTTTCTTGTCCCGCGGAAATTGTCGGATATACTGAATTGAAGAATTCTTCGGCAATATTGGTAGGAACATGTGCGAATTCATCAAGTAAAATTGCATTATATGAACCACCACGAATAGCACTAGATGATGTAGATGATGCAATAATCCTTGAACCATTTTCAAGTTTAATGGATGCTTTATTCCACTCTACAATCCCCTGTTGCAACCAAAGTGGTAAGTATTCGTATGTGAGTTGCAGTCTACTGAGAATATCTTTCGCAACCGCCTGCTTGTTTGCAAGAATCGCAACATTCATATTCTGATTGAACAGGGTGTAGTGTAGTAGGTATGCAACCATAGTAGTGGACTTACCAGATTGTCGAGGAAGTTTTGCAATGGTGAATCTGTTTTCATGTACCGTTTGCACCATGTCTTCTTGAAAGTCATATAACTTAAAGGGAACAAGGCCTTCGTCCAATGAAACAACCTTAATATACTTCTCAATAAAGTATACAGGGTCTTTGGCACATTTCATATACTCGACTACCTGTTCTTCAGTGAACTCAATATCAACGCCAGCCTCTTTAAGTTGTTTATTTCCTAAATAACCTTTTGATTTATTTGTCATTTACTATCTCTGTATCAATAATATCTTGTGTGAGTGCTTTTGTTCGACTTCTCTCTGCATTTATTAGGTCTTGCAAATCACTCGTAGAACCAACATAAATTGATTGATTGGTTGTATTATTGATATTAACTTCTTCTTTATTGATTTCTTTTACTTTCTTGTGTAAATCAATGAGGTCTTTGTTCACCTCTGCAACGGTCTTTATCATCTGGGCTGCAACTTCATATGCTCTTGGAGCATCACCTTGCGTTGCAACATTTAGAATACCATCAATGGCATCTTCACCTTGCTTGATGAGTTCTTTCATGTTCTTACGAACCAACCAATAATCTTTTTCGCTGTCAACGGCTGCAACCTCAATCTCTCGTATCGGTTTGGGTGCGAGTTCTTTTGGTTCTTCTTTTGGTTTGAATTCTGTATTTAATGCTTCTGATAGTTTTTCGTCAACTGACTTCTTTTCATTCATAATAATAATCACCATAAATTTGGTTATCACTACCAGTTCCACCACTGAAACCACCAGTAATACCTATTCGTAAATCATGTACACCATCTACAGGATAGTCCCATTTTTCTTCTGACCCAAATATATCTATTTCTGATTGCAAAATCATCTTACTAGATTTAACTGGACCATATATGTAGGTTTTTGCTGTAAATTCAAAAGTAGATGTAAGGTTTCTTCTAGTATCAAATGCACCTTCATATTCTTCTACCGTGTTTACACCACCTAAAACTATGGGCACATCTACTTTGTTGTTTATATCATTTACTTTCATAGAAACAATAAATTCTGGCGTAAAGTACGGCAAAATTTGTTCTACTATTTGTAAGTTGTCATTTTGGTTTCTTGAAAATGCATAAAGTCCCAGTGAAATGATATAAGGAACTTCTGCATAGTTGTATGATTGTGATAATCCGTCTTGTGAAATTGCTTTAGTTTTGCGGAGTTTATTTGTTTTTCTTGTTGGGTCGTATTGAATACCTGTAATATCGAAACCCAATCTCGGTAATGTAATTTGCACCTTAGAGTGGTCTGATATGCTACTGCTTTCTTGTATCCTTCTTATGAACTTTTCTTTTGGTCCATATGAAAGTGGCACGCGAATGGTTTCCTTGAGTGTTCCGTCTGTGTTTCTTCGTTCGACATTGATGTCATTGAAAAGAGAACCAAACCCAATGATTAGTTTTCTAATTGATTCGTTGTAAAATTGTGTAAACATTAATAATTCCCTTCACTGAAAGGATCTGTTTCTGTAAAGTCAAATATGTCGTCCACATCACGATTGAATTCTATTTCTTCATTATCTCCGGCAGGTGCATCATCTTGAGGTTCTTGTGGTATAATAACTGTAGTTGTTGTACTGCTATTGATTTCGTATTCTGCACTTGATACTGCACCCTTAATGGTCTGACCATCACTGGTAGAAATTGTACCAACGATATTTGTTAGTGTTAGTGTAGTTACATCATCATCCCAATCGGTTGCAACAGCAGTTGCAGTTGCATTTGCAAGTTCAGCAGTCGCGCCCGTAACACCAGATACTTGATAAACAGTTTCACCTTCAAAGAAATTAATATAAGTATCACTACTAACTCTTGTTCCCATATCAAATTCGACTGCGAATTTCTTGCGTACTTCTTCAACCGTATCAATATCAGTATAACCAGTATCGATTTCTTCTTGGCTGTATGAGAAGACCTCACAAGATAGTTTATATGTGTAAAGTTTTCCTAATTGATAAAAAGGATTTTCGTGTTCAACAAAGTTGATTTCAAATAGTGTTTTGCTCAACGGAAAGAAAATCAAATCACCTTCTCTAGGCCGAGTAATACTTTCATAATCTCCAACAGATTGTTCAAATCGTTTTCTGGAAACAACGAGTTCTACTCTATCTTTGATTTCTAATCCAAACTTCGCAAGAATATCACCTTCACCCTCGAAACCATCAACAGATTGAATATACATTTCTAATTGATAACCATCATCAAATTTAGAAAGAACATCTTCACCAAATAAGTCATCTACATTCACAAGTGTTCGTGGAATGTAAACCATGTCCTTCCCCATCGTTTTGATAGTTTCGATAGTAAGGTCTTCTAGTACGTTCTGTTCGCCAGAATATTCTTTGAAATATGGATTTCGAGCCATTTATTATCCTGTCATAAAATCAATTGGAAGTTCGTATTCAGTTTGTAACCTTTCCTCAAGCAATTGAATTTCTGTATCTGCTTCTTGTGAGATTGCTTCCCCTCTCATAGATACACCACCGGGTAACTGAATACCATCAAATTTTGACATATTAGAACCCCATTGCTTCTTTATAAGTGCAGTGGTATATTTTTTTAACCAAATATCATTGAATACTTGTGTAAAAGTTCCGAAAGGGATTGCAACATATGCTTCGATGATTACATATTTACCAACTTGCAAATCATTTTTTGTGGTGTCGATATGTAATCTGTCTGTAACTTTATTGAATCTTATTAATTTTTCTGGGTCAAAGAAGTCCTGTATCATATTAATATGACGTTTAGTAGAATCATATTTCGCAAGACCCATAGAACTATTTGCACCAAGACCACGATTTATACCAAAGTAATCATGTAACGCCATTTGATATCGAACATCAAACATGTTGATATTTGCAAATGTACCAAATTGAAATACCTGAACAACGGTTAAAATATCTTTACCTGTTGGACCATCCCCGGTCGGGCCATTAGTTGGTCCTAACGCACTCGTATCGATATATTTGTTGTCTTTATCTTCTTGTGTAATTTGATGACTAAAATATGCTCTCTCTGCCCCATCGAAATGTCGTTCTGCAAACAATTCCAATGCTTCATCCACCCTATCTGAACATTGCTGTCTGTCTACATTGATTTCGATAACTGGTTCGCCCAGTCTTCGGAGAGAATAATCAACCAATTCATCTCTTGAACTAATATTTGCCATTAAAAAACTCCTGATGCTTGTAAAAATCTATACTATATGTATAAAAAAGCATCAGGAGCCGGATGGACGGACTAGATTATTCTTCTGTTTTTGGTTCTTCTGCTTCGTTTTCTTCTGAAATGGGTTGCATTCCTATAGTAACAGGAGTTTTTTGGACTTCTTTATATTCTATATTTTCGATATAATACTTGCGCGTCACTGGTTCTTCTGCTTCATCTGGAGTAGAAACAACATAATTTGTAAATCCAGGCATTTGAAGGGTGCAAGCAACCTTTGGATAGTCGAGTTTACTATATTCATCAGCGTGTTGTGTCAACCAAGTCATTTTTTTATCCCCACACCCACAAGCACCGCAATAGTGCATACCTTCGCCGGTTTCACTTTTCAGCAGGTGTTCGCACGGTGGTAGAACACCACCTTGTGCTTCATTACCAAAACAACTCAGAACTCGAAGTTGTTTGATTGGTGTGTTGATTTTATTATTATTCATTCCCCTTGAAGCCAAAGCAACTGCGAAACTTTGAACCATACTCAATTTCTTTTTGAGACCTCTTTGATTGGGGTCAATTGCTACTTTTCTAAATTGTTGCTTTTCTTCTGACATTCATAATCTCCATATTAAATATATTTAATTGTACTACATTATTCACACAAATCAAGTAAAATTATTCATTATTCTTTGATTTCTATTGCGCAAATTGTTCTGCACATATGTTCGATATTTCTGGGAGTATATACAACAACGGAATCATCTCCAAAAGATTGTGCATTTACCAGTTGAGTTCTTCCACCATAATCAATGCTTGTTAAAAATGTAGAAGACCAATAGAAAGTTTTGGAATCAGATATCAAAGATGTATAGGCCTGATTAGGCGTCTCATCTTTAATTGTTGTATTTTCAATGAATTCTAAGGATGTTGTTTGATTATATAAGAATGCCAACATATCCTTTGACGGAACAACATGTTCGAACCATATATTTTTATTGTATATACTATTAATTTTTGTTGTAAGAGAAGTGGTATTATAGTTGGCGTTTTGTAAAGAATCCCAAGAAGATGATTGTCTAGTATTTGAAACGCTAGAAATTCCTTCATAGGAAATTGGCTTGCCACTAAAATCACTATTAGCTACAATTATTGCATATGTTTTGGTATTATTATTATCTTTATTTTCTGCTCGATATTTGTATGATATACCAGTTGATTCGGATCCCAAACATTCACTTCCAATCCCATGAATGTCATCCTTACATACAAACTCCCCGACAAACCTACCAACATTCCATACACTCTGTCCTATTTTCCACGAAGAAACGGTATCTCTATCAATTCTTTTTTGGTTTTGTATATATTTTTGAATACCTGTGGTGAAATCATCACTACAATGATATAGAACACCATCTGGATTAAATCCAGACCATACACCTTTTTTATTATCGCAGGCTGTTTTAGTTTCATTGCTGCATTGTATCGTTTGATTTTTTATATAAGAACAGCTTGATTTTAATTTTGATGGACTACCCGAATTATCATATTCTTTTTGTATCTCTTTCCAAGTTCTATTTGTAGAGCGAACACCCGTTCGTTTGTCTATATCAAAATTTCTTTCGTCATCTCCGCAATTATACATTTCATTATTATTGCAATTTATTATGTCAGCATCGGGCATTTCTGCGGGTTCGGTGCAAAAGGAACTATTCCAATATTCGATTCCTGTTGCACCCATTGCAAGACCAAATTCGGCACACTCTTTTATCGTACAAGCATCATCACAAGTAACACCAGAACAACACGCTCCCGGCCACCGAACATCTTCAATTTGTTCACCCTGAGTGCATAACATATGCGCTCCAATTTTAATTTGTGCTGGATCCGTGCCATTATCAGGAGTTTCGGAGGTATATACCGAGCAATCTGTTCCTCTTGCCCAAATTCCACCCCTATCAGAACATTCACAAAATGTTACATCATTTTTTAATCCACCTTGATAGCAAGGATATATTAGAGCTTGCCCATCATCAACATTAGAACAATCCGCGCCTTGGTGATTTTTAAATAATCCCGTTGCACCTCTAAAATCATCAACATAAGAGCAAGCGCAACAACACCCCGTTGCACCAAGTTCGGGACATGATACCTGAGACACATCATTTCCTTCTATTGATTGCCAATGTCCACCATTGGAGACACATGTATTATAGTATTCTAATATGGGTTCTTCAGCTCGTGCATAGCAACAAGCGCCCAGCGAATCAATATTACCGAGGGCGTTTACAATAGATGGAATTCTAGATCTGTGCTGTATGCTCATTTATTTTCCTTATTATGTATAATCATTAGCATCGAGGAAATTCACAATTAGGATAACAATTCATTTCTACACATTCACCGTTAGGTAAAAGTCGTCTTGTAGTTATATTTCCATCTTGATTAAATGTGGTAATATCTGGTAGATTTGATACTACATTTTTATTTTCTGCATCATGTCCAACGGTTGGATGTGCATATGGAATATATCCCGGCATCGAAGGATCATCAGAGCTGTCACCTTGTTCACCTTGGTTTGGAGGGCATGGTGGAGAATGTGAGCAGCAACCACTAGTATTCGTGTGACCGCAGTCGTCTGCCCAGTATGGGGGTTCTGAAGACTGTTTGCACGGATTGCAGAAGTCGAAGGTGTACTTACGGAACGGTGGGCACGGCCCAACCATCTTGCCGATTTGTATATTGAGTCCGCAATCGCAAACAGTAGGCAGAGGCCATGAAAAGTTGGGACTCCAACCGCGGCAGCAATCGTCAGGGTAGTGGCTCATATCGACAACACGCTGAATACCTTGTCCAGCGCCATTCTCCCATGAGCAACAACAGTTATGGCTTAACCCGTTTGCGGTTCTTTCAACTATTATGGTTTCGCGTGCATTACATGCTATGTCCCAATAGTCGCAGTAGAAACATGTTCCAACTGATCTTGGAGAGTCGATATCGTTGCAGCAATAGTGTGTTTCATTATCATAACCCTCACCATTTTCGCAACACAACATTTTTCTATCCCCGGGATCTGTATCATCATCAACCCATTTTTTATGACATCCGCACTCCGTCTTGAACCCGGGGCCGCTATAATCAATTGCTTTACAACAGCATTCCGTAGAATCCCAAGTCGGTACGTTTTGATCTGCATCGCGCTCGCAATGATTCATTCCATCTTCGCAACAAAAAGGAACAAGATTAGTATCTGGTTCGCGGGTTAGACATTCACCACCACAACATTCTGTTCCAAGTGGTATAATTTCATATTCGCCCTCATGCTCGTCATAATACCAATAAAATCCTGGATTTGGCTTACAATGTTCGCATCCCATAACACTACCATCACCAGAAAATCCAGAACACCCGTCAGGCATGACCCAACCTCCTCCATCCCATTCATCTTCTATACAATGCTCTGGGCAACAAGGAAAGAGACATTCACCATCACCATCAGCGCAGGTTTGTAATTTCCAAATCTGGTTATCGTTGACTCCGTCATCTTCGTAGTCAAAATCATCTTCGCACAACTTGATAGACGCTGCATCGTCATCATCAACGGTTAGATACCAGTAACCCCAATCCCACGTATACAAAAACTCGTTAACATCCAAACCATGACCAAGATGATCCCCAGCCGAAGGACCCATTCCTGCGGGAACAACATCATCACCCGCTGCAGTCCATCCGCAACCACAAGACTTAGCATAACTATAATCTGTGACGGGACCGGTAGA
>Ga0208299_1002050_pt1 | contig 14148 bp, 15 predicted proteins | sample 15_taG_FD_184089 | JGI IMG/M metagenome (GOLD analysis project Ga0208299, IMG submission 184089) | Marine viral communities from the Subarctic Pacific Ocean - 15_ETSP_OMZ_AT15312 metaG (SPAdes) (version 2) | ecosystem: Environmental > Aquatic > Marine > Oceanic | place: Pacific Ocean | collected...
TCTATAATGTATATGGAGAACATCAATTAGAAGATGGAGCATACGCCACGGTTGTTGGTATTTTTGAAAAACAATATCGTGAGGGTAAAGCATTAACTGTTACTGGTGATGGAGAACAAAGACGAGACTTTACACATATAGATGATATTGTCGATGGGATAGTTCGATGTGGTCTTAATCTTTTAGGTGATAATCCAATAGCCAGTGGTCAAGCTTATGAATTAGGTAGGGGAAAAAACTATTCAATAATCGAGATAACTGAAATGTTCGGTCAAACGGAAGTTGAATACATATCAGCAAGAAAGGGTGAATATCCATTTACTTTGGCTGATTATACAAAAGCAAATAAAGAACTTGGGTGGACACCAACTTTAAATATAAAAGATTATATAAGTGAGGGTATTGATTAATGAAAGTTGGTCTTTTTTGGGATGAAGCTATAAATATAAGTTCTTATTATGTTGAGAATTCAACTGGCCATACCTTTGAAGGAAAACCGTATATTTATCATCATTCTGTATCCCCACAATGTTATCCATCAACTCATAATTTTACTTTCCTTTGGGGCGATGGGGTTTTTTTACATTTAGCCGAATGGGACGAGTTGCCTGATTATGATTTTGATATTATATTTTATGCTAATGAAAGAAGTGGATTAGAAGACGAACATTACGACAAATATTGTGTTGGTAGATTAAGAGATAAATATAAAAATGCTACAATAGTTGGGTACTTAAAAGAAGTATATGTAAAAGAACATCGATATGAAAATAGAATTAAGTTTTTAAACGAGTGTGATTATATTCATGCTGAAGCTGCTGGTAGAATGAAAACTCTTGATGAGTTCGTTAAGATAGAAAATACAACAGGCCTAAAGATAAACTTTACTAACCAACCAGTCAATACCGAGTTTTTCTTTGATAACTTTTATAGTGATGAAAAAGAAAATAGCATCTATGCTTATTTACCAGCACCATTACATCGTAGAGGTAGGACTTATGAATTTGCTAATCATATTGGCCAAAAGTATGATTTACCAGTTAAATTTAAACCATTACAGCAGGGACAAAAGTTTGATTATTTGTCACAAAGAGAATTTATTGAATTATGGACACCATCTTTATATCATTTTAATTTAGATCCTATTAATATCCATCCAGGTGGACAATGTATACAGGTTGCTTCAGTTGGTTCAATACACATCGGCGGTGTAAATGAATCTCACGAGATTTTATATCCTGATGGCGCGACTTGCGATGAAAAGATTTTAGAAGATTTAATGGATGTATATGTAAATGATGACACTAAGAGATTTCAGGCAATTGAATATGCTTGGAATAAAGTTAATGAAGAGTTTAGTTTCAAAAAAGTTAGGTCACAAATAGAAGAGTTATATGGATAGAATACATTTAGTAAAAGATACAATTGATAATAATGATATAGATAGATTAGTTGATTGGTTAAAAACATACCCAAGACTAACTAAAGGACCTGTAACATTAGAGTTAGAGGATAAGTTTTCTAAGTGGTTAGGTAGAAAATATTCAGTATTTTGTAACTCAGGTTCATCTGCTAATCTATTGATGTTATCTGCCTTACAACAAGGTGGGTATTTAAAAAATAATAAGGTAGTAGTACCATCTGTAGCTTGGTCAACTGATTTAGCCCCTGTAATGCAGTTAGGTTTAGAGCCAATTATATGTGATTCTAATAAAAGAGATTTATCAGCTGATTTAATACATTTGGAAAAAATATTCCAAGATGAATCGCCATCGGCTCTAATGTTTGTTTCTGTATTAGGGTTAGTTCCTGAGATGGAAAAGGTGATGAACTTATGTGAAAAGTATGATGTCATTCTATTAGAAGATACCTGTGAATCGATGGGTTCTGAATACAGAGATAGAAAATTAGGCACATTTGGTAAGATGTCAAGTTTTTCTACATTTTTTGGTCATCATATATCTACTATAGAAGGTGGTTTTGTTTCAACCGATGATAAGGATTTATACGATATATTGGTATCAATAAGAGCTCATGGTTGGGGTAGGGATTTGGATATAGAAAAGCAGATGGAATTACAGCAAGATTGGGATGTATCTACTTTCAATTCACTATATACTTTTTATTATCAAGGTTTTAATGTAAGAGCTACAGATTTACAGGCATATATAGGATTGACTCAAATTGATAAGCTAGATGATTGGGGTATAAGAAGAGAATATAATTATATGACATATCAAAAATTAATAAAAAACAATTATTGGAAACCCGCTGATGAGTTAAATGATTTTACTTCTAACTTTGCCTATCCTGTAATACATCCTAATAGAGATAAAATAGTTGAAAAATTAGAAGCAAATGGTGTTGATGTTAGACCTATGATTTGTGGTTCAATGGGAACACAACCATTTTATGTAAAGAAATATGGTAGGTTAGAGCTACCTAATGTTAGGGAAATAGATGAGTATGGTTTTTATGCACCGAACAATCCACATATAACAGATAATGAGATAGTTTATATTTCCGATATAATTAACGATGAAATCAATGACTAGGAAATTTACAGATAGAAAAATTAGTAATGGTGTTTTTGATGGGGTTAAATTTAATCAACCAAGTGCTTATCAAGATTATCGAGGATACTACTATACGATAAATGATGCTGAAGATAACGATGTTGAATATGTAAAGGATAAATTAAGCACTTCATCAAAGAATGTCTTACGGGGGATCCATGGTGATTACAAAACAACTAAACTGGTAACTTGTGTTCATGGTGAGGTATATAGTGTTATTGTTGATAATAGAAAGAATTCCGATACTTACATGGAGTGGAGTTGGGAGATACTTAGTTTACATAACAGAAATGTTTTAGTATTACCACCAGGTGTTGGGTTAAGCTATTTGATATTAACTGAAAGTGCGAATATCTTGTATAAGTGGGCTTATCCAGGTGATTACCCAGATATCGATGAACAATTTACTTTACGTTGGAACGATCCCGATTTGAACATATACTGGCCAATCAAAGAGCCAATACTACAACCAAGAGACTTATGAGTAAAATACATAAGAAGATGAGAGAACTTATAGTCAAGGCTGCTTACACAGCAAAACACGGACATATACCAAGTGCTTTGTCTATCGTTGAAATTATGCAAAGTTACCATGATGTTGAAACTCAAGATGATGTTATGATTTTAAGTAAAGGTCATGGATGTTTGGCTTTATATTCTTTATTGGTTATTCAAGGTCATGTTGATGAAAAAGAATTGTTGACTTTTGGTAAAAAAGGTAGTAAATTAGGTGGACATCCAGATAGAAATAAAGTTGATAAAATTTATGCTTCAACTGGTTCACTTGGTCATGGACTTCCAATTGCAGTTGGAACTGCTATGGCAAGAAAGATAATGAAAAAAAATGGAAAGATATTTTGTGTGATTGGTGATGGTGAAATAAATGAAGGTTCAATATGGGAATCTATTTTGGTAGCAGTTAATAATAAATTAGATAATTTAATTTGTGTGGTGGATTATAATAAGTCACAGCTAAGGTCTTTAGAACCAAAACTTACAACTCAGATGTTTGAATCATTTGGATGTGATGTTGTTGAAGTAGATGGGCATGATGTAAATTCTTTGGTCAAGGTTATGAAATCGAATGACAGCAAAAAACCAAAAGTTATTTTAGCTAATACTATTAAGGGAAAGGGTATAAAGGAAATAGAAAATGATATGTTTGCTTGGCATCATCGAGCACCAAATGGAGAAGAATATAAAAGATTTTGTGAGGAAATTTATGAGAGCTGAGTTTGCTAAATTATGTCATGAAATAGTCCAATCCGATTTAAAATCCGTGGTGATGGTTGGTGATATAAGTCATTTTCTTTTGAGGGAAACAGAAAAAGTAGCACCTGATAGGTTTTATAATATAGGCATTTGTGAGCAAACTATGGTTGGTATGGCAAGTGGAATGGCAATTGAAGGTATGAAACCAATAGTACACACTATAGCTCCATTTCTTGTAGAAAGGGCTTATGAACAGATAAAAAATGATTTAGGATATCAACATACTGACGTTACGATAGTTACCGTAGGTGGTACATACGATTATTCAGATTTGGGGTGTACTCACCATTGTTATGGCGATATAGCATTGATGAGGTTGATTCCCAATATGGAAGTATATGAACCAGGTACTCCAAAGGAATTAAGAGATTTATTTTTACAAACTTGGGGAAATGGAAACCCAAAGTATTTTAGATTATCAGCTCATACACATAGTCAAGATTTAAATGTGAGAGCTGGAGAGGTAAATGTAATCCGTGGTTCAACTAATGGTAAGTGTGTATTTGTAACAGGTCATTTGCTTGATGATGTATTGGAAAATACACAAGGTCATGGCGTTATCTATGTTTCTACTCTACATGATATATCAAAGAATTCGGTGGAGAAAGTTTATTCTATGTTTCCTGACCAAAAGCCTTTTTTATTTTCTGTTGAAAATCATTTTAAAGTGGGTGGGTTAGGTGATTTGATAAGTGATACTTTTAATTTACCAGTAACCAGAATTGGTTTGGACACAAAGTTTCTTACTGATTATGGTTCGTATGATGATTTAAGAAGACAAGGTAATATAGATAAGGTTTCCATTCATCAGAAATTACGGAGGATTTGATGAATAAATATTTAACAAAGTCGATGGATAAAATTGTAGAAACTTTAGGTGATACCAAAGATGAATTTAAAGGAAAGACTATTTTAATTACTGGAGCTAACGGTTTAATTGGTGGATTTTTATCAGATTTTTTTGTATATTTGAATGATGAACATGACTTTAACTGTCAATTGGTTTTGACGAGTTTGAGTAGTGAACCAAAAAGACTAAGAGGGATAAGGTATAGAAAGGATGTTAAATATTATTCAAAGGATTTAACTAATGATTCTTGGTTTTTTGATGAAATAGATTTTTGTATTTATTGTGCTGGTTATGCACAACCAAATAAATTTTTATCAGATGCAGAAAAGACTTATGAATTGAATGTTGACGCTATGAAAAAAACCTTTCAGAGTGTTTTTCATGATAGAAAAAATGCTAAGATGTTATTCATTAGTAGTTCTGAAGTTTATGCTTTAAATGATACCCATAAACCACACCAGGAAATAGATGACTTGAAATTAGACCTTTGGCATAAAAGAGCTCCCTATATAATGGGAAAAACTACTGGTGAATATAATGTTGGGTTGTTAAGAAAAAAAGGTTATGATGTTAAATCTGCCAGGGTTTCATTATGTTATGGTCCAGGTCATGTAATGGAAGATACTCGTGTTATGAGTGAATTGACTTTGAAGGGTATAGAGAATGAAACAATAAATTTATTTGATGATGGTTCAGCTTTTAGAAAATATCAACATATATCTGATTGTTCTATAATGTTAATTAATATTTTACTTAAAGGTAGAGAAGAAGTATATAACGTGGGTGGTAAAGAAGAGACTACTATTTACGATATGGCAAAAATAATTGGTGATAGATTTGATAAAGAAGTATCTAAAGGCAAAATAAATAATGATGTTGCTTCATCAGCACCAAAAAAAGTTTCAATATCATTAAAAAGATATGAAAATGAATTTGGTCATTTTGATTTTACATCTTTTCAAGATGGTATGAAAAACTACTTAGACTGGTATACTGATGCCTATGGGGAAGATTTATAATGGAATTGAAAAGGGTTTTAGCACTAGCACCACATACGGATGACATAGAATTAGGTTGTGGTGGGTTTTTATCTAAACTAAAAAAACAATATCCCGATTTAGAAGTTGATGCCGTATCCTTTTCATCAGCTCAACCTTTATCGGTTGGAGATCCAGTTGAAGAATTTAAATCTGCTATGTCTATTTTAGATATTAAAGGTGAGTTCTTAAACTTTACTCCTAGAGTGTTTCATGAACAACGACAAGATATTTTAGATTTTCTTTGGAATAGAAATAAAGATAACGAATATGATTTAGTTTTATGCCCATCATCATATGATAATCACCAAGACCATCAGGTTTTATATGAGGAATGTTTTCGTGCCTTTAAAAAAACAAGTATACTTGGTTATGAGATGCCATGGAATAACAGAACCTTTTCAACTGATGTTTTTGTCAAATTGGAAAAAGAAAATTTGGATGATAAATTTAAAATGTTAGATTGCTATAAGACTCAAGGTGAAAGAGTATTTATGAGTAAGGATTATATTTATGATGTTGCTAGAACACGTGGATTACAAGTTGGTAGTGAATATGCTGAATGCTACGAAGCAATAAGGGTTGTTATATAGTGAGATATTGTTTTGATATAGATGGTACAATATGTAGTGCCAATTGTGAGTATAAAGATTGTGTTCCATATCAACAAGTTATTGATTGGATAAATAAGAAGTATGATGAAGGACATCATATTCAACTTTTTACATCCCGTGGAACATCTTCAGGAAAAGATTGGTTTCAGTTTACATTAGATCAAGTTGAAAGTTGGGGTGTTAAATTTCATGGTCTGAAATTAGGTAAACCTGCTTATGATTTGTTTATAGATGATAGAGCTATCAATAACGAAGAGTGGTATAAACAAGAAGGCTTGAGTGTATGAATATTTTATTGTTAAGTGCTGGTGGTCCTGCTTGTCATGGTGTTATAAAATCATTAAGGGATATTGATTTTAATGGAAAAATAGTTTCGGTAGATTGTAATCCTTTATCTGCTGGTTTTTATTTATCTGATAAGTTTTATGTAGTTCCAAGGGCATCTGATAAAAATTATATAAATAAATTAGTAGATATAATTAATAAAGAAGACATAAATTTAATATTACCAACAAGTTCACGTGAAATAATTACTATCTCAAAAAATAAAAAGATATTTGATGAACTTGGTGTAACGTTATTTATGTCCGATTATGAATCTATAATCGATTGTTCTGATAAGATGAAGTTTTATAATAAGTGTAAAAATGATTTTATACTTCCAGAAACATCTTTGGATAATCGTACTTTGAGTATACCTTTTTTTGCTAAGCCAAAAAAACATTCATCTGGCAGTAGAGGTGTTCGAGTATGTAAAACAATTTCAGATATTTCTTGCTTAGATAGACAGAAATATGAATATATTTATCAAGAGTATTTACCTGGAATGGAATATACTATTGATGTGTTATGTGATATGGAATCAAATCCAATTATAGCCGTACCAAGAAAAAGACTACAAACGAAAGAGGGTATTTCATCAAAAGGTCAAATAGTAATAGATGAAAGTATACAAGAACAATGTTTTGATATTTGTAAGTTTTTGAAATTGAAAGGACCAGTTTGTATACAAATGAAAGAGTCAGTAGATAATGTTCTTAAATTTGTAGAAATAAATCCAAGATTTGGCGGAGGTTCTTATATGGCAACTTTAGCTGGTGTTAATTTTATGGAATTGATTTTGAATACTATTAATGGTGACGGTTATTGGATGCCAAAACCAAAAGAAATAACTGTCCTTAGATATTACAATGAGGTTGTGGTATGAAGAAAAATGTAGTATTCTGGGTAGGTGTTAAAAACGAAAAATATTCTGAAAAATATGGTGGATGGGATTGGATGGATATTACAAGAAAGTCTTGGGAGTATTGGTGTAAAAAACATGATGTAATATTTTTTCCAATGGAGAAACCAATAGAGGAAGATTTAACTAGGTTTAGAATTAATTGGCAAAAGGCTATTTATTGTTTTGATATATTAGATGAAGCTGGTATAGATTATGACCAAATATATTTAGTAGATGGAATGAACATAGTTAAATGGGACACTCCAAATGTTTTTGAATTGACAAATCATAAGTTTACTGCTTGGAGAGATACAGATAATTTAGGGTGGACATATAAAAGTATAGTTGGTTATAATGATTTTTTTGATGGTTATAAATTTGATAAAGAAAAATACTTTAGTTCAGGTTTGATAATTTTTAACGAACAACATAAAGAAGTTTTTCGGTCATTTAAAAAAATGTACCATAGAAATATAGATGAGTTTGTAGATTTACAAGATAGAATTGTTAGAAAGGGAACAGAACAGACGCCATTAAATTATCACTTACAGATGAATAATATAGATATTAATTTAGATTTGCCATTTAGTTACAAGTTATGTCATATACATAGAAAAGAAATGTTTAAACATAGTTGGCAGTTAAATGAAGATATGACGCCATTTTTTATAAAGTATGGTCATGTATGGGGGTTTAGTGGCTTACCAAAAAATCAACGAACTGATATTATTAGTCAGACTTGGGATTTAGTAAAACATAATTATGATGAAAATCACTTTTTAAATAAATTAGCACATAAAGATGAGTGGTGTAAAACTACATCAAGAAAATTTAAAGAAGATATTTTAAGAATTTTTGGTAATAGAAAAGATTTAATTTGTTTGGAGATAGGCTCCTGTAGAGGAGATACCACACGAGTATTTGCTGAGTGTTTTAAAACGGTATATTCGTTTGAACAATCGGATGAGAATCTAAAATATATGAAAGAAAAGTGTTCAGATGTTGATAATATAATATATAGTCAATCAGATGTTTATGATAACTTTGAAATACCAGATGTAGATGTAGTGTTTGTTGATGCTGGACATTCAACCGAGTTAGTAAAATATGATATTAAAAGATTTTTAGAAAAAAATAAAAATATGATTTTGATATTTGATGATTATGGACAACGAGATGAATCTATAAAAAAAGCTATTGTCGATTCTAATTTACCAATTAGTAGATATATAGGCGAGTATAATGGATTTACTTGTACTAATATGGCAGACAAAGAAGTAACATTTGTAGCTCGTGAGGGCGTAATTTGTAACATGGATTAGTTATGAAGAATATTGTTTTTATAGTAGATATTACCCTAAAAGGCTCACAGAGAGATGTGGGTAGATGGGCCGAATCAAGAAGTGATCCTTATGTGTTTTGTACTAAAGCTTGGCAGAAATGGTGTGATAAAAATGATTGTGAATTATTTGTATTAAATGAAGAAGTATTACCACATAGTACAATGCCAGTATCTTGGCAGAGATATTATGTATTTGATTTATTAGAAGCAAATGAAATTGAATACGATCAAGTTATGTATGTTGATGCTGATACTATTCCACATCCTGATTGTCCTAATGTATTCGAAATGAGTGATAGGAAATTCTGTTTTGTTCACAATGAAGGTAGTTACGATTGGATATTGAGAAGTATTGAAAATTACTCTAAATACTTTTTCGATGGTTATATGATTCCGTGGTGTGATTATTTTGATTCTGGTATGATGATATTCAATAAGGACCATAAAGAATTCTTTGCTAAGATTATAGAGTTCTTCCATGACAATAGAGAGAATTTATTAGAGGTTGAGAGTAAATGGCATGCCGGTACAGACCAAACACCTGTAAATTATTTAACACATATTGAAGGAATTGATTATAAGAAATTACCCTATGAGTATAATATGTGTGATATGTTTAGAAAAGAATTGTTAAATGATGATATGACTTTTGCTAAATGGGGTTGGATTTATCAATATAATAGTATTCCAAATAATAAAAATGATAGATTGACTTTTCATTGGATGAAAAAAACTTATGAGTATTTATGGGGTAATTTATAATGGCCGCTGGAATATCGATAAATGACACTTGCTTGGAATATATAAAAAAGATATTACCAAGAGGAAGCAGTATATTAGAATTTGGTAGTGGAAAGGGTACGACTTGGTTAGCTGATGCTGGATACACAATGTATTCCGTTGAAAATCAACCAGAGTGGTTTGATTATTATCCAGACCATACAACATATATAAATTGTAGGATAAAATATTACAATGATACTTATATTTCTCCGCCCATAGTAAATCAAAATGGTTGGTATCATATAGATGATTTATTACCAAATCTACCTGAGTCTTATGATTTGATTCTAATTGATGGACCAGGTGGCCGATGGGGTAGAGGTGGATTTTGGAAACATATAGAAGAGTTCAATACAGATGTTCCGATGATTTTTGATGATATCAATAGAATACCCGATTCGGAAGTAATGGAATTAGTATCAGATTATGTGGGCAGAGATTATGAAATAATAGATCATTATACGGGAGTTATACTTGGTAAATCTAACTAAAAAATATGTAATCGGAACTCACGTTATGTGGTTCGAGATTGAGATGTATGCTGATTTTATTGATGGTATGGTAAATCTATTGGAAACTGTAGAAAATAAAGAAAATGTAACTATTGATTTATGTTTTAATCTATTAGAACATTTTGAAAAGGTGGATACCGATAAGATAAAGAGACACGAGTTGGTGATAAAATTTAAAAAGGGCGTATCGAGATTAGAGACTATGGGTTATGTTGTTAATCAAGAGATTAAAGAAGGTGACGAGTTCTACTTTCATGCGGATTATAGAAGAGATTTGAACTACAACTATTGTAAAATAGTGGATTATGTGATGTGGGGTGAAACGGATAGTTTTTTTCCAAGAGAAGCATTTCAAGTGATAGAAACCCTAGCAAAGTATACCGATGAGCAGAATATGCATAAGTATTTGCTGAGTTTTGCTGATAGAAAGATGTGGGATAGTAGTTGGGATCCATTAGTTCATGTTGACTATAGAGGTTTAAAATTTATAGATGATGATAATGGGCATTTGAATCCCAATCAAGCAAAATCACAATTGCCAATAGAAACTATGAATGAGATAAATGCTAAGGCTGATGAGTTTGATTTTGGGATGATACAACAACCTAAGATAAGTGGTGCTTGTTTAGTCTTATCAGCGGACTTGATAAAGTTTGGAGTTAATATCCCATCTTGTTTATTGTATAATGATGATGAGGGCTTATCTATAATGTGCGAAAAACTATTAGGTCAGACCTTTATGCAGTTTATATGTCAAAATATACTACATGTCCATGCTAGGAGACATTCACAGAAGAGATTGTATGTAAAGAGTGAGAACAATCCACATTCTTTTATTGGTGAGAAGAATAATTATTTTCAAGAATTTTTAAAATTATCAAAAGAGAATATACAGAAACTAATAAATGGTCAAGGTAAATTTAAAGAGTATCAAGACCTTCAAAACACATTGGAGAAAACAAAATGAAAAAAAGAGCATTAATAACTGGTATTAGTGGCCAGGATGGTGGATTTTTAGCTGAATTTTTATTAGAAAAAGATTATGAAGTCTACGGTATGGAGAGAAGATCATCTACGCCGATGAGAATTAATTGTTCACACCTAGAAGATAAAATAACATTCCTAAATGGAGACTTGTCAGATCAAAATTCATTAATGAGATGCTTAAAAGAATCAGATCCTGATGAAGTTTACAATTTAGCATCTCAGTCATTCGTAGGTGAGAGTTGGAATACACCAGAACAAACTGGTGATGTCACAGGCCTTGGAGTGCTGAGGATGTTGGAAGCAATTAGAGAGTATGGGAAATCAATTAAATTTTATCAAGCATCAACTTCAGAAATGTTTGGTAAGATGGAGAAGTTTGCAAATGAAGATACAAAATTTCATCCAAGAAGTCCTTATGGTGTTGCTAAATTATATGCCCATTGGATAACTGTGAATTATAGAGAATCTTATGATATGTTTAATTGCTGTGGTATTTTGTTTAATCATGAATCTGAAAGACGAGGTATAGAATTTGTCACACGAAAGATTACAGACGGAGTGGCCCGAATACATTTGGGTTTACAGGATAAGATTATGTTGGGTAACTTAGATGTGAAACGTGATTGGGGATATGCACCAGATTATGTAGAGGCTATGTGGTTGATGTTACAACAAGATAACCCATCTGATTATGTAGTAGCTACTGGTGATATACACACATTAGGGGATTTTCTAAAGTATTCTTTCAAACATATTGGTATTGATGATTGGGAAAAATATGTCGGTAGAGATGAAAGATATTATAGACCTGCAGATGTTTTTTATCTCGCTGGAAATTCCACTAAAGCCGAAACTGAATTGGGATGGAAACCTAGAACTTCTTTTGATGTTATGGTTGATAGGATGATTAAAAATGACATAAAAAAATACCATGAAAAAAGTGTGTATTATTAATGATTAAGATAAAAATATTTAATCCAGTAGCCGGTAAGAATAGAATATCCTTTCAGGGTTTTCTAATGTTGAAAAATATGTTAATGGATTATAGCATAGAACTTACTGATTCAGATGATTTTGATTATGCCTTTTTAGGTGCCGATGACATACTTGATAAGTCAATTGGACTTGAAGAGAGTATTGAGTATGGATTAAAAAATATAGATAAGTATGCTCGTGGTGGTGATTGTTTTATATTTGATGGTTCAGATTCTACTTCATTGATGGGTTCTTATGAAGTCTTAGAACAAAGTGATGCTAAGTTCTTGTTTAAGAATCAGTTGTTAAAAACTCGTGAGGATTATAAGAAGAAGACATCATTTAATAAATGGTTTTTTGGTAATGGTTCTGATTTGGATTTGGGGTATGATATATCAAAAGAAAATTGGAATAGGATAAAACTATCAGGTTGGAACTTGGGTTATATGGCACCAAATGGATTTAGACCTGAAGTTCAAAAATGGCATCCTGTTAATCCAAACAAGACCATTGATTTATCTGCCATATATTCTGGCAATCATCCACCGAGTAGTGATCATAATGCTGAAAATGCTTCTTATTATATGAACCATAGGTTAGGAGCTTGGGAAGTTATTGGTGATAATCCAGGTTATACCTTTTATAAAGATAAGCTACCTTATCAAGAGTATATTCAATCCCTTTATCAGTCTAAGATGGCTCTTTCACCATTTGGACAAGGTGAGGTTTGTTATCGTGACTTTGAGATACCAGAGTTTGGTGTTGCTATGATAAAACCAAGTATGGATATTGTTAATACTAATCCTAATCCATATATAGAGAATGAAACCTACATACCTGTTGATTTGGATTGGAAAAATTTAAATGAAATTGTAATAAAAATGCTTGATAGTCCTGATAAATTGTCGTATATTATAGACAATAATAGAAAGGTTTATGATGAGTTATATTCAGCTCATTTACCATTTTTAAAATTAACGGTACAATCAGTTAGACAGAATTGTCATTATAATGATATGCCTATCTTTATATTTGCTGAGAATTGTACAGATGGTACTAATGAGTGGTTAGCAGAAAATGCTGATAAACTTGGAATTGAATACTATATAGAAACTGATAATAAAGAACAACGAGGTATCGGTGGTGGTATTGATTTATGTGTTAGTCATGTTAAAACTGAATTTGTCAATATATTACATTCAGATTTTTGGGTAGGTCCTAATCAAGACATTGAGTTGTTAAAACTATATGATGATATAAAACCAGGTGAAAGATTAATTGCTTCTTCATTCAGAGTTCAACCAAATATATTTCCAAATGATCCACCATACAGACCTGGTACGGTGTTTGTTCCATTTGAACAATTTGGTCAACATGATGATAATTTCGAACAGAATTATTTTGATGATTGGGCTGCTGAATTTACACATGATAATGACATCCATGTTAGAAAAGCTGGTGGTGCTGGTTATTTCTGTAGAGTAGAAGACCATATTAACATCGGTGGTAACGATCCTATATTTGAACCAATGTATTGGGAAGATAAGGATTTATTTATGAGAATGCAAATGGAAGATTATAAATTCATAATGACTAGCAAATCTCTTATTTGGCATTTCACATCGAGAACATCAAGGTTTCCTGATGGCATTAAGACTTTAGATAATAACAAAAGACCATCACATTTAGTGGAGTGGGAGAGAAGAGCAACACAAAGATTTATAGAAAAATGGGGTAGGTTACCCGAAGAAGATGCTGATAGTTTTGTTGTACCGATAACTGGTACAAATAACCCTAATAGAATAGAGTGGCCATTTTGAATAAAACACTAATAATAGGACATCGTGGATATATAGGTTCACGATTGATTCAAGAGATTGGTGCGGATGGAATTGATATCAATTGGTTTAGACCAGGTGATAACGATATTGATTTTAAAGATTTAACAAGAGAATATTATTCTGAGTATGACAAT
>Ga0208299_1002051_pt1 | contig 14143 bp, 27 predicted proteins | sample 15_taG_FD_184089 | JGI IMG/M metagenome (GOLD analysis project Ga0208299, IMG submission 184089) | Marine viral communities from the Subarctic Pacific Ocean - 15_ETSP_OMZ_AT15312 metaG (SPAdes) (version 2) | ecosystem: Environmental > Aquatic > Marine > Oceanic | place: Pacific Ocean | collected...
AAAATGGATATGCCAATTAAAAATTTAACAGTGTTAGAACAACTTAAAAAAACAGTGTCTTACTTATATCGTACTATCCCTTGGGATAAATGGTCAGAAGAAGATAAGCGAATTTATCAGTCATTACAAAGACTTATTGAAAAGGAGAAACAAAATGTCAAATGAATTTATAGATACACTTCCCGACAGAGAACTTACAGATTTAGAGATTGCTAAAAACAATTTACTAACTGAACAAATGCGGCTAGAGATAGGTGCAAGAGTTACTCTACCACTATCTGAACAGTTCGCATTTGCGAAAGAGTATATGAAGACCAAAGAATTTAAACAACATTGGGATAACTTTTGCAAGGAGATTAAATAATGGACTACGAAACTAATTGGGAAACCTACAGAGATGACGCTCTTAACTCTTTTAAAGATGAATATGAAACTATCTGTCAATCATTTGAACATCATTTAAATGATGACAGTTTAGCCGACACAGGTTTTTATATCTTTAGAGAGATAGTTAACGGGCTTGATGAATTGATTGAACTATCATTTGATTATATATATAGATATGATGATGATGGTGGTTCGGGTTTAATTGAATATGATTTCAGAGATGAACTAGCAGAATTAATACTTGACAGATTTGGGTGGAGTATTTTTCAAGGAGTAGAATAACATGGTATATATATATGAAGTGGATTTTGATACTATGACCAAAACACAAAAACTCGATTACATTAATGAAAGAGATGGTGAGATTGTTGATGGTATTGGAGTTAATTCAGACGGTCATGAGTTTAGAGATGATAACGGTTTAGCACTTAATTTAATGGAGTAGAATAACATGCGACTAGCAGGAACAGACAGAGAAAGACATACAATAGAAGTACCTATTGCAGACTATGACCTTATATTGTTCGAGAGTATAACTTGTGATAACACATCATTTGAATGGGTGTTTGTATCGGACAAGGGTGCAGAGGTAACCCTTAAATTTAGACAGGCTAACGAAGACGGAGAATAATTATGGCAAAAGATTGGAGCGGTGAAGCCACCAAAATATTTAAAGGAAAGGTAGTTAAAGAGATAACCTACCTTGATGGATATGAACTGGAACACTTGGGGTGGGGATTTACTGCACCAGTTATAGTGTTCACAGACGGCACTAGGATAATAGCAAGTGCTGATGATGAGGGTAATGAGAGTGGTGCGTTATGGACTACCTCGCCTGATATGGAAATAATACCGAGAGGGGGTGAATGATGTTATATGAAACTATATTTAAAGAAATAGTTGATAAGGTGGTGCAAGATGAGAGTGCACATTTAAATGATTGGGATTTAGCATGTAAAGGTTCTGTCGCAGAAAGAAAAAAATACTGGACTAATAATCAAATGGAGTGTATTCACCATTACTATTCATACAATGGTCTACACTCTAGCAATTGGCAAAGTGAGGAGCATATTGATGTAGGTTATGTACCATTATATGCAGATGTGATTAAACTTATTGAGGGGGTGGGTGATGGAACATTGTAAATTATGTAACAGTACAGATGTAGATACATTGTATTGGGCTAATCCTAATACGGGAGAAATTAAAAACAGAGCAGATGATATGTCCGAGAACAAAGGATTTTGTTGTGATTGCCTTGATTATGTAGACCTTGAATGGCGGGAAGAAAATGACCAAAGTTAAGTGGACTTCAAAGGGGGGTATAGGAATAGAAGAAGTTAAGAAACACATACCCCAAAACACTAGCTGGTTGGCTAGACTATTACAATTAATAAAAGGAGTAATAAAATGAAAGACAATGATACAAAAGTTAAGTATTTAAACAATGACAGAGTTCAAGTTAATATGTCAATGAACGACTATCAAAGATTATTAAGACAACTGAACACAACACGAGATGCGATAGTCTACTTTGATGAGTGTAAAACATTTAACATGGAACACATTAGAAACTTTGATGAGATGGCATGGACTATGGGTTTTAAGTTAGGGTTTCGTAGACAAGATACAGATTGCTATGGTCTTTATCATGACTGTGTTTTACCAGAAGACACAAATCCTAGACCACCTAAATAATAATAGTGTATTGTTATTAATAGTGTATAATAACAATACACAACAACAAAAGGAGTTTCATTGTGGCAACTAAAAAAGAAACATTAAAAGAACTATACAAGCAACACAATTTAGAGCGTGAAGATATATTTAAACACGACCACTATACAATTATAACTAGAGCGGGGATAGATAAAATACAAGCGTCATCTAATATATCTGTTCAGTTTGAAGTGGTTAATTGTGAGCCTAGTTATTGTGTAGTTAAAGCAATAGCCGAGAGTGGGGGAACAACTGTTGAAACATTTGGTTCAGCACTTAAAGGTAAAAGCTATAAAGATGGTAACTGTAATACTTGGTATGTTATGGAGATGGCGGAGAAAAGAGCAATGTCAAGAGCCGTATTAAAACTTACAGGTTACTATCAACTAGGTGTGTTTGGTGAAGATGAGAGTGAGTCATTTAAAAAATCTACATCACCGTCAAAACAAAACTCAAGTAAAGTAGTGCGAATGAAAGAACAGATTGATACTGCTTATACTAACAATGATATAGTGTTGGCTGATAAAGTATGGGAAGAAGCAGAAGATAATAATCTTATACAAGTTCAAGACTACTATATCCAAATGCTGGGAGCAAGGAGTTAAGATGGAAGCACAACAAACTAAAAAGAATTTAATATATGAATCGGGTAATCCGCATTGGTGTCTATGCTATATGCGAGACCACCCGACAGAGGACAACACAGCCTTGTTTGGTTGTATTGTAAAGAGAGGCACAAGCTTTATTGCACTTGAGGAATTGAGAGCAATGGAGAAAGCCAAACGTCCTGTTAATTATGAAGCGTTAAAGTTAATTAACAAGGCACAAAATAAAATAAAAGATAATCGTAGGAGTAAATAATATGGCAGAATTTGATAACACTAATCGTGGACAAGTTTGGAAAAATGATAAACGTGAAACAGAATCGCACCCACACTTTAAAGGCAGTGTAGATGTAGAGGGAGCAGAGTATTGGGTTAGTATGTGGAAAAGGTCAGAAGACGCAAACCCAAATGCACCACTTCTTAAATTCTCACTTACAAAGAAAGAATATAATTCATCTGATAAAGCAACTAAAACAACTAAAGCACCTGTTGTTGATGATGAAGACTTCGATTGGTAAATGAAAAGACCAGATAAAATCTACACATTAGATGATGGTAGCAAGGTTACTATTAAAGACATCATAAAAAAAACAGGGTTGAAAGAGTCTACTATTAGATATAGATTAACACACTCAAAAAGCCCAAAGAAGTTATATGCAAAGTTACAAAAGCATAGAGCAACACGCTACTTTATTAAGGATAAGGAAATAATAACTGAAGATTATGTTCAGTATATTAAAGATACAAAACCTTATTACAATAAACTATTTCGTCTAATGTTAAAAGCAATCTAGTGGATATTGGATACCTTAAAAACTTACAAGTGATAGAGAGAGATGTTCTTGGAACAATGCTTGTGAAAGGTAATTCTTTTATGGGTATTATAAATGACTTACGCACAGAAGACTTTTACTTCAAAGAACACAAAGACCTATATAGTGAGATTTTAAAAAACAGTAATAGAATAGGGCATTTATATACAGAAGATTTATTACCAAACAAGACTGTCCTATACTATATGCTAGATTGTATAACATCAAATCTTAAAATTAAAATCTTGTGGTTAGTAGAGCAATCTGTTAACCGCAGGATAGGGAGTAATCATGTTAGATAAAATAGGAATAATAGATTCCCTAATAAACAATACTGAATTTACATCAGAACAATTTACAGGTGCGTCTGTAATACAAACAATCACATACGATAGAACAGTAGTAAAATACAAGGTAAGTCTTTACTTTGGTTATGTAGATAAGAAACCAATATCAAGAGTGCTGGAAATAGATAAAGAATTATTCTTATTAATCCCGTCAGCATTAGATAAATACATACAACAAATAAAAAACTCTAGTAAAAACAATGTGTTAAGTGTAGGTAACCTTGTAGGTAATGTTACCAGTAATGTTACCAGTAATGTTACCCCTACTAATACTATATCTAATTCTAAACTACTTATTACTGAAGAACTATTTGAAAAGTTTTGGGAAAAATATCCAAACAAAGTTAGTAAAAAGAAAGCTTTTATTTCTTTTAAGAACCTTACAAGAAAACAACAGAAACTTGCTATTGATGATTTAGAAACAAGATTTAAAAACACAGAGGCAAAATATATACCACACCCAACAACATATATTAATGGTGAAAGATGGGAAGACGTTAACCTAAATAAATCTAATAAGAAATTATGGAGTAATGGAATATGACACAAGGAGAAATTAATGCTAAATGCGAAACCCTGTATAATAAAAACAAAAAAGAATTAAAACAGTTTGTCTTAACTTTATCAGACGAACAAAAGAAACAAGCAAAGAGTCATGTAATAACTGTAAACAATATTGCTAAAGCGAGAAACAAAATAACTAGAATGAAAAGGAAATTTAGATGAACATAATTCAAGACGAAGATTTTAGAGATTATATAGCACAAACACAAAGACAAAGTATTAGACCAGCGTCAGACTTTGTTGACGAAGCTATGGATATACTAGAGCATGGTGTTAGTGCAGTTGGTGATACTCTACCTTGGAACAAAACACACGACAACTTTAGATTTAGAGAGGGAGAACTAACTATATGGGCTGGTATCAATGGTAATGGTAAGTCATTGGTTATGGGTCAGACTGCTCTTTGGTTGATGAAGAATACTTCTGTATTGATTGCGTCAATGGAGATGAGTCCTAGACAAACAATAGCTAGAATGTTAAGGCAAGGTTATGGTGGTGATAAACCAACTCAAGAGTTTGCTGAAATATTTAAAGACCGTTCAGACTTAAACCTATGGATATACGACCAAACAGGTACGGTTGAATCTGATAAGATAATAGGTATGATTCATTGGGCGGCTGAAAAGAAAGGTATTAAACATATAATGATTGATTCATTAGTTAAGTGTGGAGTAAATCAAGAGCATAACGAAGCACAGAAAAGATTTGTTGATGCCTTATGTTGGACAGCTAAACATTACAAGGTACATATACATTTAGTTAATCACATGAGGAAGCCACATGGCGAAGCAAAGAACTATACACCAGACAAGTTTTCAGTCAAAGGTGCGGGAGAGATAACAGACCTTGCCGATAATGTTTTAATCATACACAGAAACGCAGAGAAATATGATGCCGTTATTAATAATGAAACTTATGATGAAGAAGACCCAGACGGTTTTATATATTGTTTAAAGCAACGTAATGGTGAGTGGGAGGGGTTGTTTAATTTTTGGTGGAATCCAAAGGCACAACAATGGACACCAGAACAAGACTGTTCAAAGATGATATGGTTAGATGAGTAGTGTATAATAAAATTTAGGAGGTAATATTATGAAAGACGTAGAAGATTATAATACAGGTGATTTGTATGATTTTGGTTTAAGTGATTGTTGTGGTGCTAATGTGTATATGAATAGTATATGTTCCTGTTGTAACGACCATTGTACATTAGTAAGTGAGGAAGAATTTTATGGAGAAGAAAATGAAAATGATAATGCTTGATGATGAGTTAGGTATTTACACAGACAAATACAATTTAATTCTTGTAGAGAACCCTAGAGAATCTAAAAGAAATCCAAATGAAGTTCGTGGGAAAAAACATTTCTTCCCTAATTTTAAATTAATGGCTAAATATATAGTTGAGAAAAAGGGATTTGAATATATATCTAACCTATCCCTTGGGGTAAGTAAAAAGTCTCCTCACCCAGAAGTTCCCCAACCTATAATAGATAAGTTATTACTTACTTTTTGTACTTTAGATGCTACTATACAAGGGTACTGTAAAGAATTAGAAAAACATTTAAGCGAAATTAATATAAGGGAGTATAAAAATGAGTGAAGAAAAAACTTTAGTAGATTTATATGAAGAAACACTAGAATCTAAAAATCTAAAGCTACACGCAGAGATAGATACTGCTATTTTTCTTTTAGGACAGGTAATTAAAAACCTTGAATCTGTTACAGAAGAAAAACCAAAGGGAGAACCAGTACCAAATCATTACGAGAAGCTTAAAGAATACACTGAAAAGCTTTTTGATGGAGTTCCACCAGAATGAAAAAGACATTTTATGTACACCCTGTTCCAGCTAGTAGACCTAGAGTAACTAGGTGGTCTACATTTTATCCAAAGAAATATACACAGTTTAAAAAGGATATGGAGATGGCTACAGCCAATATAAAATTCAAACCTTTTGAAACCCTTGTGTATGCTAAGCTAGACTTCTACATAAATATTCCAAAATCATGGTCAAAGAAGAAAAAGTGTGGTAAAATAAATAAGCTTTGTGATAATAATGCAGACATAGATAATTATTGTAAAGCTATCTTAGATTCACTCAACAATATCTATTATATAGATGACAAACAAGTAGCTATGATTAAAGCCAGAATGTTCTGGTCAGACGAGCCACGAATTGAGTGTGAGTTCAATGAAATTTCGGAGGATTATAATGACAAAGGAGGAGATGTGTTTTGATTTATCAGAAGACTATGCCCGTAAAGCAAGTAGGGGAGAGGGTGATTATGATATTGCTTTCACTCAATATATGAACAGATGTGTAACAAGACAGCACAACACAGTAGAAACACAGTGGTATTTAGAGTTCGATTCAGAACCTTTTAAGAAAGTAGTAAACTTTATTTAGATTAGTATAGTGTATAATATAGATACTTCAATTAAAAAGGTACACTATAATGATAAAATCCAAAATAGTTCATCAGATAAACATAAAGATAGAAGAAAAAGATTTAGCTTTTCTTGATGCTAAAGCTAAACGATATGGAATGTCTCGCTCTGCAATGTTAAAATATTTTGGATTAAATGCAGAGTTTAACACATCAATGCAAGAACAATTAAGAAGACCTGTAATTTAAAGACTACCAAAAGTATCCACTATGTGATGACGTGAGCCTGCCTTGCGTCTTTCCATGTGTGGTTTACTTGGTCTTAATATTAATTTAGAGAACTTTTCAGTCATGGTATCTAAATCATCTTCCTTGAAAGACTTTATCATTTTTTTTCTATTACCATGTCCAACATCATAAAAAGGGTCTTCAGCATATAGAGCATCATATATAAAATGTGCTTGTGAATCTTTACTATCCGTCAAACCCTTTTCTTTTAAATAGTTTTTATATGCTGGTTTCATATAATCAAACTGAAATAAACCATAACCACTACCGTTTTTTTGTTTTTGTTTAAAGTCAAAAGTATCACCAGTTTCAACTTCTATATTCCCCATAATAGCAGGGATAGAAGAATCTGAAAAGCCAACACGTTTTAACACATCTATTGTTTCTTGTGCTGGACTTTGTTTTTGTTCTTCTGTTTTATCTGCCATATTTATCTCTGTTTAACCCAACTTGGTCTTGAACCCCACAACTTTTCAGCTTCCATACCACCCTCTTCAGTTTTCCAATGAGGTGATTCAGAATTAATAGTCCAGAAGTTAGCTCCATCTTCTTTCTTCCACCCCGGTCTTTCCTCTGGCTCTGCTTCAGGTGCTGCAAAAGGGTCAAATGGTTCAGTTTCTTTCTCTGGTAGACCCTTTGCAATAATTTCAATCTTTGGTAAGGAGCTTTTACCATCTATAGGTTTATTACCTGCCGCAGCTTTAAAGTTCATAGGTTTGTTATCTGTAACATCACTAATACTTTCTTTTTCGTTTTCATCTGTTTCTTGTTCTACTTCAACACCAGAAAAGTTCATCGGCTTTCTGGCACTTACTTCAGTTAATAAAGAACCATCCGCCCCTCTATCACCACTTCCAGCTTGAGAAGTTTTTTTGAATTGTTTTGGCTTTACTGTTTGCTTTTTAGTAATAAATTCATCTTTTGCTAAATGAGTTTTATCCATTGGCTTTATAGGTTTTGACAACATGCCATCATCTTTTTCTGTTTCTACCTCAACACCAGAAAAGTTCATTGGGCTTCCAGCTTCATCATCTACCAAGTCTAAATACTCTGGATGTGCATCTATTATCTCAAATAGTTCTTCAACAGATATCCCCCAATTATCAGCCATTTCCTCATACTCTTCTTCTGTATTAGCGTTGAGATACTCTTGGGCAAACTGCCTATTCATATCCTCATTTGATTTATTTACTGCTACCTTTGTTGCCATTTTATTACTCCTTTATTAAATTATCTATAATTCCTTTTTGGTTCTTTCTTCCCATAAATAGGGAAACCAGTACCGCCAAATATTGTTTTCTTGACCACCTCTCCATAATCAACATCTTCACCTTTTATCAACTTATCTTTTATTGCTGATTCTATTGTTCCAAGAGATATAGGTGTTACTTTACTTAACCCATAACCAGCTACAGCTTTAGGGTCATCCCAATCTAATGGTGGTCCGATTAAAGAGCCATGTTTGAATGATGCGTATTCTTTTCCAGCAAGTAATTCTATTACCATTTTAGGTACAGCCGCACTCTTATTCCACCCTGTATGAACAGGATTAGTTAGCCAGTGCATAGGTTCAGCTATCTGTTTGGATATAACCATTTCTTGGTTTTCACCTAAATTTAATCTTCCAGTTTCCCAGAAATTTAATGCGTCAAACTCTTCGTCTTCATCTGCAAATAGTTCGTGCATAAGTTTAGCTAACATTGTTGTGGCAACACCAGCTCTAACTAAATAACCAGCGTACATATTAAACTCTGCTTTTTCTGTTGGGTTTAATTTTTTACCTCTTACTAATTTTTCAGCTAATTGTTTACCTTGAGTAAACCCTTTAAACGCAATCCTAAAATTAGATACAGTCCAGTCTGGAGCAAAAATACCAAGGTTCGCCCACTTTAATTTGGTAGGTTTGGTCATTAAAGCAAGGTAATCATACATTATACCTTTTAAAGAGTTAGGATTTTCTAATGCTTTCTCTTGAAATTCTAACCCTAGTTTATTCCAGTTCTGTCCACCATAAGCATCATTAACAAACTGACCTGCTTTTGCACCTGCTTCCTTTTCACCCACCCCCCTACTCATTGCTCTTTCTTTATGTAGAAGATATGAGTACATTTTACTTCTATCGTGTAATACATCCCAAGTTAAAAAGTCTATTCCATCTTGTGCTTTACTTACCCTTGGGAGATATTTATCAAACCAGCTTTTAATTGTTCCATAGCCCGGGTTAGTTTCAGCCGCAGTTTTCATGTGTCCAATTTGAATACCATGCTTTGACAACTCTGCCATTAATTCAGCTTCTACAAATCTACCATCTTCCCATCTTCCCTCTACTGCATCTTTAATTCTTTTTAATCTAAGTCTACCAGCTTTAGTCATCATACCGTGCATAGCACCAGTATAAAAAGCAGACAATAGTAATGCTTGAGCATGGAATAAAGAGGCGGATACAGCAAGTCTTTTCATTGCATTATTAACAACCAAGGTTTTATGGAAAAAACCATGATGACCAGTATCTACTCTATAAAAATCTTCTATTGATTTTAATATCTCTGGATGAATCCATTTACCTCTTAAAGCTGGTAAGTCACTTGTTTTATAACCTAATCTTTTAGCAAGACTCTCTGATGCTCTTTCGGTTTGTAGAATAATAGCACCTATTTGTTTCTTACCATCAACAATAGCAGTCTTCATTAAACTTTTAGTTAGTAAACTACCAGTTATAGCTTTGGTCATAGAGTGTGTATATATATTTAATATCTCTATTGGGTCTGTAACAACATCATATCCCAGTGCTTTTAACTCATCTAGTTTTAACTTTAATCTTCTTTGTTGACCAAATTTACTTTTACTTTTTAATATATTATCAAACTGTTGTACCCAAGTTTCAGATATTTCTGCTTTGTTTTTAAATATGTGAGATACATACTCTCCTGCAAAACCCTTTTCAAATATCTCGGCTTTTATAGCGGCACGTTTAAATTTCTTCATGACATCACGCCATATATCAACAACTTCTTTTTGGGCGGAGTTTAAGTTTTTATATGCTTTAGAATTTTTCCCACTTTCTATAGCGTTTAAAAAATTTGTTTGTTCTGCTTCTGTTGGAAATTTTCTCTTGATATTTTTAATTGTCATTGTAGCATCAACTTCTAACAAATCAGCCTCTATTTTACTTTTTTGTGCTTTTTTAGAAACAGCCAGTTTCATTCTCGCTTTATCTACATTGACATTCTTTAAAGAACCCCTAGCTAATGCGGCTACACCAGCCCCTAATATAGCAGCAAAGACAGGGTTTTCATCAAAATTATAATATCCAATAGCCGAACCAACAACACCAGCTTTTACTAATGAACTTGTTTCTATAGGTAATCTTGATTCTTTACCCGCTTGTTTTAATGCTTCATCAAATCTTGTTATAGGCGGTGTTTCTTCGTTACTCTTTATAGCCTCTTTACCCCTCTCTCGCTCTAATCTCTTGGTATATTCGATTAATGATTCGTTGGCTGGTTTTTCATTTATTGCTTTTTGTCTACCTAATCTAAGGGCTGCTTCTGACTGTGCTTCTTTCATAGTCAGTTTAGGATTTTTCTTTCTTATAATAGCAGCAAGAGCATCTATTTCTGTTTTAATTTGTTTTCCCGAACCTTTATTTAAAGCTTTTTCCCATTCATTTACTGCTTTATCTATATCTTTTACTGTATTTTTTGTATTTCCTTTTTTTACACTAGCATCAACTGCCTCTAAAGCTAATACCCTATTGTCTTTAACTTTATTAGCTTTCATTCTTTCTAGCCAGAACTCATATCTATTCTTGTAGTTAATACCTTTTGGCATAGCGGTTTGTTGCCATTCTGATGCTACTATAGGCTCTTCTCCCTCCGCTCTAGGTGTTCTTGCTGGTGCCTCTCCCGCCCTTGGTTTGTCAACATAAGGTGGTTTTGGTCTTACTATAGGTTCACCATCTTTTATTACGTTTTCAAATATAGACTCACCATCCCACATTCTTTTTTGAGCGTTTTTTGAATGTAACTTGTCTGTCAAATACCCTTTCGACACGCTAGTTACAGCACCAAAAGCAGAACCAAACAAGGCTCCCATTGCCGCCCCTCTCTCTACATTCTCTTGTTTAATATGCCCATTGAAGGTTAAATCATGTAAGGCTTCGTAAGTAGCTCCATAGGTAGCACCCTCTATACCACGACCAAGGGTAGTCTCAAACCTTTTAATATACTGTGGTTTAATCTTTGTAGCTAGATTTGCCATTTGCATCATTTTTTTATTAGCCATAGCTACTCTAGCTGGAATACCTAGATAACCAAGTAACAACAACTCTGGGTCTTTTACTATCATCGCACCCAATGAACCAAGTGTGTATGAAGGATTTGCAGCCATCTGTTTTAATCCATTCCATATACCCATATCTTCAGGGTCATAACCATATTTCTTTTGAACGTCTGTTATGTCTCCAGAATTATTTTCATACGCAGAAAACATATCATTTTTAAATTCAGTCATAACAGCCATATTAGCTGCTCTAGTTTCTTGTTCTTCTTCAGTGAGTTCCCTAGATTTTTTGATTTTACTGTAATAATTTTCTAATGCTAGAGAGTCTGTAAACCCAACAGATTCACCAATAGCTTTAATTTGAGATTCAAACCATTGGTTTTTTTCTTCTTCTTCGGTATTTAAAAAATGCTTTTCAAAAGCTCTATACGCTATAGACTCAACATCATTCCAGCCTCTTGTAAAATCAAGCTCTACGTTTTCTGGAGTTGTTGCTTTCCAATACTCAACAGTAGCGGCTTTCTCTTCTTCGGTTTTGTTAGGGTCAAAAGTTAAGTAACCTATTCCCTCTACATATTCTGTTGACATTAATTAACCTTTTTAAATTAAGCGTATGAAGTACCACCAAAAAGACTAGAGTTTACTTCGTTTTCTTGGTCTGCTGCTGTCATATTAAACTGGTTCCGTTTACCACGACGTGTTACTACTCCATCTTTCTTTGTTTCTGTAGAAGTTTTATCTTCCTTTGTTTCTGTAGAAGTTTTATCTTCCTTTTCTATTTTTAATGTATTACCATTAGGAACACCCTTTTTAAACATATTTGCTATTGCTTTAGCAAGAGGGTCGCCATGGTGTTCAGCGTATTGGTGAAGCAAAGCTGTTCTTTTGGTAGAATCATTTTGTAGTTCAGCCGCCTGTGTCTTAGAAAGATTAAGACTATCTATCCAGATATTGTAATTATCAACAAAGGCTTTTATTTTTGTATTATACAATGTCATTTCTGGTTTTTTAATATCTTTGCTCCATGGCACTCCCATTACTAATGGGTACCATGTATCCATATCAGATGATTTAATAAAATTACCAAGCCTGTTAGATATATTGTCAATCTGACCATCACTTGCTCTCTTTCCTTTAGCAACATCTTGTTTGCTTTTTTCTGTTAGTATAAGAGACCTCTCATGTTCTATGTTCATTTTTTCAAATTCCATAGCTTTTTCTGGGTCTACTTTTCTAATTTCATTTATAGCTGTTCTGCGACCCTCTGGAGTATCGTAGTCAGCTTTTCTTAATATCTGGTCTACTAACTCCTCTTGATTGGGCATCCCAAAAGCCTGTCTAGCACCTGCCCCTATAAGATTTTGAGTTGGTGCCAAATCTTCCTTACCTAAATAAAACATACCTGCTGGTGTAAATGCCATTACTATACCTCCCTGCTAAATCCACTAAATTTCGTTGGTACTGCCGAAGTTTTAGGACCAAACATACCACCAATTTTTTGACCAAGATTTAATCTATTGTCATCATCGTAAGGGTTCCAACCAAATTGACTTGATAGACCTCCCCATAAATTAGCTGTAGTTTGTCCTTGTGCTTGAGCTGCATCACTTCCCATTTGTCCTGCTTGTGCTGCTATAGAAGACATACCCGTTCCAATACCACGACCTGTTTGAGCATATTTCTGTGGCATTTGAGCTATACTTTCAGCCGTTCCTAGAGAGCCAGTTTGTCTTCCTCTGTAGGTATCAATCATAGATTGAGCTTTATCTAGTCCAGCATACTGTGCTTGTAAATCTTGAGCGGCTTGTGCTTTATGAAGTGCCTCTGTTCGACTAGCACCACCAGAAGAGCCTAACATACCTTGTCCAAGTAATCTATTCTCTAAAGCTAGTCTATCTGCTTCTTGTTCTGGAGCATATAAAGCCTTTTGCATTTCATAAAACTTCTGACCAGCAGCCATTGGGTCTGCTTCTATATCAGATATAAAACCCTTTTGTCTTTTAGCATCTGCGAGTTGTTGTTCATATTGAGATTGCCAATCATCAGACAGTTTTAAATCTAGTTTTCTACCCTCTTCATCAAACTCTGCCCCTCCAAGTAAACCCTGAACATCCCAAGGGAGGGAGCGTTTATACGCTAAATCAGCTTGTCTTCTAGCTTCATCAGCAGCCCTATCAGCCGCTTTACGTTGTTTATTTTGACCAATAAGCCCTACACCTGTGCTTATAGCCGAACCCATATCAGGCATTTTCTACCTCCTTTGTAAAATCATTTAAATTTTCTATGTAACTTCTCCAAATACTTACTGACACTATTCTTCCCCAATCTCTACCACCAACTAAAGTGGCACATAAAACAAATAATTGATACAATTCAGCCCTTAACATATAAGCTTTTTCTATATCTCCCTCTTTTTTTTCTTTCTCAAACACATTTGCAGTATGCCACTTGTTGATTATATTATTCATCATGGGTGCTATATCTCTATAATTTCTAATATAAAAAACATTTAAAGGCATATCTACCATTAAAAAAGTAAAGGCATTATTTATTTCATCATCTCTTACATCATTATCTTTATCAATTAAATCATCCCAAAGATGAATAGTTTTAAACATATTTAAGCAAAATATAATAGACTCTGAATCACCCCTTAACCAATAATTTAGATTTTTTTCTAGTGTGGGTAATTGATTGTCTACGTCTTTCATTAAGCTGTTCTCTTCCAAAAATATACAGTAATGTATGGTTGTAC
>Ga0208299_1002059_pt1 | contig 14118 bp, 15 predicted proteins | sample 15_taG_FD_184089 | JGI IMG/M metagenome (GOLD analysis project Ga0208299, IMG submission 184089) | Marine viral communities from the Subarctic Pacific Ocean - 15_ETSP_OMZ_AT15312 metaG (SPAdes) (version 2) | ecosystem: Environmental > Aquatic > Marine > Oceanic | place: Pacific Ocean | collected...
AAGCACGAGCTGATGTCTTCGATTACATTGAGCGGTTCCATAATCCTAGGATGCGACGTAGAGTTGCTGCTCAGGACAGAAAACTGTTCGCCGTTTTAAAACCGTCCGTGGAAACGGGGTAGAACCCTAGCACGCAACGTTGAATATGCGCGACCCTACTTATATGCGGCGCCATCGTACATCAATTCGTTTGGCTCGTTGACAGAACCGTCGGATCTCGGGAATCACCAAAGGCTTATTTACGGGCTGGGCATTCATTCCACAGGTTGGAATCTGGTCACCTCGTCCGGATCGGAGGTCTTTATCGATGGCGGTAGAAAATTGCGCTTCGATAGCGGAGAGGCAATTCGAGAGAGTGCGCTTCACGGCATGGGAGTGGCCTTTCTTCCTTCTTTTTTAGTCAACGATGATGTTGAATCAGGACGCTTAGTCAAACTTTTGCCGAATTACGGAGGGAAAAGGCTGCCCATACAGGTCGTCTATGTGAGTCGTAATCACCTGGCGCAAAAGATTCGTCTATTTATTGATGGTCTGATTAACCACCGTCAAGAGAGTTGACCCTAACCCACGATTGATTCAATTCAAGCTGAAGAAGTCAGCACAAAGTGAAAGAGTCGATTGAGCCAAGGCAGTTCAGTCTAAAGGCTAGTTATAGACGCTCTTCGGCTCTGAGCGTCAGTACTTCGTAGCCGTCAGAGGTAACGGCCACCGTATGTTCCCACTGCGCAGATAGCTTCTTATCACTGGTGACAACGGTCCACCCATCCTTTTTCAACTTAACCTTGGCCTTTCCTTGGTTAATCATGGGCTCGATCGTAAAAACCATCCCTTCCTGAAGCTCCAGACCTTTACCGGGCTGGCCATAGTGCAATACCTGTGGCTCCTCATGCATTTCTCGGCCAATACCGTGCCCACAATATTCGCGCACAACAGAATACCCGTTTTTCTGAGCGTGGCTTTGGATGGCATGACCAATATCACCCAGGGTTGCACCAGGCCTTACGCGCCGTATTCCCTCCCACATTGCTTCATAGGTTTTATCGACCAAACGCTTGGCCACAGGGCTTACGCTACCGATCATGTACATCTTGCTGGAGTCAGCGATAAACCCGCCCTGCTCCAAAGTGATATCTACGTTGATAATATCGCCGGATTTTAGCTTCTGAGTGGTCGAAGGGACGCCGTGACAAACAACGCGATTGACAGAACTGTTTAAAACATACTCGTAACCATACTGACCTTTACTCGCTGGTCGAGCGTTCAACTGATCGGTGATAAACCTCTCAGCAAGGTCGTTGATCTCCATCGTAGACACACCGACCTCGATAAAGCCGTCAAGGTACTGAAATACCGTTGCCAGAAGCCGACCAGACTCGCGCATCACATCCATTTCTTCAGCGCTTTTCAGTATTACACTAGCCACAAACGGCCTTCCTTGTGTCTACTTCAGCCAACTTCATCTGCTCGCGCATGATTTCAGTAAAAGACATCGTCGGATTCGCCTCGGCGAGCATACCAATCTTTATCCAATACTCGGCCTGCGCATTGATGGAACGGACCATTACCGAACTAGCCTTGCGGATCTCCCCATGTAGTTCGTCGTCAATCTTTACAATGCCCATAGCAAGCCCTCACTATACGATGTGTATATGGATCATATCTTCCAGGTTTCAAGCTAGCAATAGGAACCGTGAGAAATCTCATGCTTATGCTACCGCCAGCCCATCCTTGATGTGGCCTTCAGCCATGAATGCCGTATGCAATAAGGTGCGCCAGCACATGTGCCGTCATGGCAGCCTCCAATCCATAACGCCAGAAAAGATGTCCGGCAACCAGGCCGAAAAGAGCATTACCGAAGGTGATGTATGCGATTATTGCCATAGGCACGCTCCCCATTCCGGCAACAACGGAAGGAACGTGGGATACCCCAAACAGCAAAGCACTTATTCCGATCCCAAGCCAAACAACGGCGCCAGATGGAGCACCTTCTCCTCTTTGCAGAACGCGCCAGGCTACCCAGACAAGGGACGTCATCAGCCCCCATCGAATAAGCACTTCCTCGGTTACACCACCGTAAAGAATCCGCGCCGCCAATGGTATTGAGCCCGTCCCCTGCACAGCTACCAGCTCTACAGGCGAGAATTCGTAGAACCCGACAATGACTGCTGCGCCAAATATGCCACCGATAACCCCGGGAACCAGCTGGGGAGCGAATGCGGACAAGAAGTCGCCACGTTTGGCTATGGCTGTCAAAACAGGAGCGCGCAAGCCAACTTTCGCACTCAGGAATGTTCCCAGCCCAGCTGCCAGAGCAACCAATACGATGCTTTGAGCCGCGGTGGCAATCTGCAATGTCTGAAGGGGAACCGAGAGATTATCAGTATCGATCAGAATTGGTAGAGCCAACCACGATATGGCTATAGGCCCGGGAATGGCTACCAAAGCCACCAGGAATGCGAGTCTCCAGTTCATTATCAATTCCTCAATTTGATTGGGTGGCAGAATACCAGAGGTACTCTCGGGCGTGACCCTGACCCGGCCGACGAATTTAGTACTTTGTGTGGAATTGCGAACTGGCTGGCTATTCTAGAAACTACTTTAAGTTTGTTTAGCGCTTTGTGTGGGTTTTGGCGGGTAAGTCACTGATATACGGTGGCGGAAGTTTAATGCTTTGTGTGGTCGTCCACCCACACAGAGTACTCAATCGTCGAATAACCACCAAAAGAGATATTGATGGGTTTTTCCAAAGCTTGTCATGGTTGCTCCGCTATTCGACCACTTCCCACTCAGAATCAGCGTTCAGGCAGAGAGTTACATCTTCACTAGTACTCTCGCTTTGTTCCAGCCTGATCACAAAATCCAGGACCAGACATTCCTGATCATTGATGGATGTTCTCTTATTGAGAGTGACGGCGCCCTCACTACCGCTTCGCGGATTTGCCCAGCCAAGGGTTTTACCGAGCTGGTTTTTAAGGGCTAGTTCGTTGATCCGCTGAACGATCAATGTTTCATCCATTGGGGTCAGACCTTGAACGTCTTTGGAACCCAGCGAGAAAATGGACCTCCCAATATTGCCAACGATGTTAAAGGGTGTCTTCAAAATTCCCCTGAAAATGCCGGTTACGGCCCCTTCGCCGGTGTTTTGACCGATCTCGTACATGTTATCGACGATTCTCTCAGCTTGATCCAATAGAGGGGGCAAAGCTTCACGGGTAGTAACTACCTCATTTATAGCCCTGCTTGCCACAGTTCGCGTGGAGCGCACTTCCTCCAGGACAGCCGGAACCTGCTGCTGTAGTCCCTTCACTTCTTTGAGTATCGGAGGAACCATTTGGCGCACCTGCTTTACCTCACTCAGGGTCGGGGGAATTTGCTCACGCACTCGAGCAACCTCGTCCAAGATAGACGGGATCAGCGCCCTCACCTGCCTGACTTCCTCCAGAATAAATGGGATCTGCTCCCGTACTTTTCCTACCTCGTCCAGAATGGTGGGTACTTCGTTTCTTGTCTGGCGGATCTCCTCTATCACCGGTTGGATCTTTTGCTGGGCGGCGTCAACGCTCCTGATCAATTCCGGCAATTGCCGGGTCATGCGCGTTAACTCAACGCCGAAGTAAACAATCGCCCCGGAGAGGCAGAAATAGCTCAAGGCCAGTAAGTAAGTCGCGTTGCTTCGATCTTTTATAGTCATTCTGCACCACTCAAACTCAACGCCAAATTTTGATCCAAGATCCTACCGACAATGGCCCGCGTATTATCGTGCGCGTCAATTGTCGGTGCCTAAAGTCTCGGCCTTGTCAGTTTCAGCCAGCACCCCGGTAATACGGGCTGCTGAAGTATTCGTAAAGAATGATCAGCCTCCCATGTTGGGATTGAGCCCGTCAGAGAGTGAACGACGATAGCAGCGTATCGCTGGCAGCAGTCCAGCCAGCAGGCCGGCCGCGAGTAGCCCTGCAAATAGCGGCAAGAAGGTTCTCCCGGAGAATGCAGTGGACAGACTCAATCCATATTGCTGGACCAGCGTGCTTTCGAGTGCCGATAAGGTTAACGTCGCAAAAAATATCCCCACCACCAAGCCGCCAAGGGTGAGTAGAAAGGCTTCACCGACGATCAGCAGAAATATGTGCCGAGGCCTCGCACCGACAGCGCGCAACACGGCCATTTCGTGACGGCGCTCTTCCAGGCCACTCCAAAGTACGGTCAGCATCCCCGCCAGCACCACAGTAATCACACACCATGACATGCCCCGCAGTACATCCTCAGCCACACCAACAATCTGCCAAAGCTCCAGCAATGCTGGGCCCGGCATAACAGCACTGAGTGGCTCAGCTGGCCAGTTGCCGAGTCGCGCCTGCATAAACAGTGCGGCCGCGCGCTGATCCAGGGCCACCAGCATCGCCGAAATTCGTTCCGGAGCTTCAACCAGCAGGCGGGCTTCTTCGGCACTGAGCCTTTCAAATGCCTCAGGGGGGCGTCCATCCTCCCAGTCGGCGTGCATCGCTTGGATGCCAGCCAGGCTGACATGGACCGTACGATCAATCGCCGTGCCGGTGCGTTGCAGTATGCCGACAATTTGAAACGGTTTGTCCTCATGGCCGTGCGCCGCATACATCGAAGCTTTTAGACCATGCTCAAGAACAATCTGTTGGTTCAGCTGGTAACCAAGCTTATCAGCGACCTCAGCACCTATCACAGCATCGAAGACATCAGTGAAAGGATTTCCCGCAGCAAAGGCCAGTGGCTGTGACCGTCCATAGCGAAAATAATTAAAATAGTCGGGCTCAGTACCCATTACCGGGTACCCATGGTGAGAGTCGCCGAAACTAAGGGGTAGTGCCCAGGTCACTCCTTGAAGACCTGCTATCTGGCGGTAAGAATCAAAGGTCATACCTTTTCCCGGCGTTCCGGTACGAAATACAACCCCCATTAATAACTCAACCGAGCCGCCGCGGGGCCCCACAATCAGGTCAACTCCGGAGACGCTACGCGTGAAGGATTCACGGGCCTCGGTCCGGATTTGTTCGACGACGATCAGCATGGCAGAACCCAGACCGATACAGGCAACCGTGAGCAACGCGACGAAGCGCCGCGAACCGAGACTGCTCCAGGCCAGGGTTAGCAGAGACCGCATCAGCACAGGCCTCCCTCCAGTGTCAGGTGACGCTCGAAATGCGGGCGCAGGTTGGTATCGTGGCTGACGAGTACGATCGCTGTATTGGCGCTGCGCGCCTCCGAGGAAAGCACTTCCAGAAAAGAGTCACGATTGTCGGCATCAAGGGCCGAGGTGGGTTCATCAGCGAGCACCAGCGATGGCCTTCCGATTAGCGCCCTTGCGGCGGCAACCCGCTGTTGCTGGCCGACGCTCAAGCGCGCCGCGCGTCGCAGCTGGACGTCCCTGGCACCGAGCCCGAGGGCAGTGAGCAGGCGGCGCGCTTCATCAACCAGCGTACCGCCCTTCTCCGCCTCCTTGCGCCGCCTTATCGAAAATTGGCACGGCAGCAAGACGTTGTCGAGAACGCTTAAATAGGGGACAAGGTTGAATTGCTGAAAGATAAAACCAACATGATCAGCCCTGCTTAGGTCGCGCTGGGCAGCGTTGAGCGACGCCCAGCTCTGACCGAGAATTCGGACGTCTCCCCGCTGCGGTAGCAGCACCCCGCCCAGCAACTGCAGCAAGGTGCTCTTGCCTGAACCACTCGGTCCTTGAAGCAACCAATGTTCACCTGACTTGACGTTCAAGTCTGTGATTCCAATCTGGAACGCAGAAGCTGGCCAGGCAAAACTCATATTCTGGACTGCAAGAATAGGCGTCAACTGCGACTCATACAACGATGCAACTTCGACCTTCGCAGCATGTGCTGCGGGCGAACCTTCAGGATCCTGCTCAGGTGCGGTCTGGACCTGTTCGGGCATCAAACTATCTCCATACTATTTTCTATAAAGCTCAATAGCGCCGGCCTCCAGCGTGTAGCTGCGCGGAATATCTGCGTGGCCATCAATCAAATAAAGTTTCGTTGTGCCAATCTGTGTGCTCATTTCTCCCCGAACCCACACCGGCGTGAATTGGCCATCGACCTCAATCCCTTGCGCAAACTTCACCAGTACGATCTGATTGGCTGGTGGTACCGGCTCATGAATGCAGGCACCGACGTAGGGAACGAGCAGGAATTCCGTTATTTTCAGCCCGTCCATCTCGAGTGGCAGGACATAGCCGGCGAGCCGTACCTGCTGTTCGTTCAGGGTTTCGTTGACCGCTTCCATCGCGTGCTTTCGCTTGGCGGCAATCTCTCCGCGCAAAGCGAGTAAACCATCAATATCGATATTGTCCTTCTCAAGCCGCTTTAAAGCGTTATTGAGCCTTTCAGTTTGCTCTGGTGTATTGTCCACGCCGACCGACTGTAGCTGCCTTGTTCTGGAGACCACCACCAAGTCGAGTTTCTGCTCAGGGGTCAGCTCGAGGAAGGGATCGTTATATACCTCAACTTGCGGGACAAGATCTCTCCACGTTATCTGTTGCGCCTTTTCAGTGGTGGCAGCCAAGGCACTGCCGGCGAGGCCGAGGAGAAAAACCAGCGAAGCCATGGCGTTTAACACCAGGCATTTGCCCAAAATGCTTCTTTTGGAAATCCTGAACGTCAAAGCCAAGCTCCTTTCGCAACTTCTCGTTTCTCTTCTTCTGTCACAACAATCTTATCTAGGTGGACTGCTTTCATTGAGTATGGGACTGAGCCGCACGCCGGGCATCTGATGTGGCGCGGAATGCCCTCACCTGACCGGCAGTGTCAGCAGCGGCTTCGCCCCCGGCACCTCGCCCACGACCGATGCAAACAGCGCGCTCAACAGGGTAAAACTGACCCTCGAGTTCACGTCGTCATCGGCGATGTAGTACCAGCTGCCACTGCGCTTTATCTTCAGCCACGCGCGCTCCGGTTCGGATACCGAGTTCCTGATTTCTAGCCACTTAGCGTCGGGCGCCACCCGATTGCGCGCGATGCCCGCGCTCAGATCGCCCGCTGGCACGTCGACATAGGCCGAGGCAAGGCGCAGCACCTCCATCACAGATCGGTTGTTCAGTACGATTTCGTCCATCGTTCCATCGCCTCGAACCGGCGTGAGCTGCTTAAGCGCCGCCTGAAGCTGTTCCGGGCCGGACGCTCCAGTGTCGATGATGCTGAAGCTGTACTTACCTGGCTCAAGGTCGAGCAAGTCGCGCAGCCGCAGTGCCCGCGGGTCGTCGTCCGAGCGCTTGGAAAAGCGGATGAAGGTGGGCCGGTCCAACTTGACCATTTGGAACACGTTCGGATCGTCAAGTGTCATGAACTGCACGCCGATGCCCAGCGCGTCGGCCATAGCTCGGGTGTCCATCTGATCGCGCTTCATATCACCGCCTACCTTGGTGATGTAGACGCCAAAGGCGAGATCGAGGACGTCCTCCCGGCGCAGCTCTTCGATTAGTTCAAACGCCTCAATGAAGCGGTCGTAGCTGGGCGGAACGTACACTCCGTCACGTACGCTGTACTCCAGGTTGCGCAGCCGGTTCATTTTCTTCACCCCAATGCGATAGACCAGCGACAGGTCCAGCCCCGACTGGGCCAGCACCGACAATTGATTCGCGCCCATCGGAGCATGCAATCTGCCCAGGAACTCCCGCGAGTCAGGCAGCGCCCATGTCACGGTCGGCGTTTCCGAGTAGGAGACGCCGGCGTTAATGCTTAGCACATTGGGCCCGCCATCGGGCAGCGTGCCACCAGCCCCGACGTTGGTGCCGGCAGAAAAGCTGGTGGTGACACTCGCCATCTGCAAGAAGTATGGCACCTCGTCATAGCGCAGCCGCACGATGTTCAGCAGCAACTGCTCATCGGTTGTCGTACGGATCGTATCGTTGAGTTCCCAGTGCCGCGCCTCGATGACTTTCGGCTGAATGCCACATCCAGACATTGCAGCCAGCGCCATCACGACGCACCCAATCTTTGCCCATCGGGCCCGTGCCCCGTTTTCGATGTTTGATCTCCCGTGTTCGCTCACCATATGTCGTTCCATTAAAAAGAGTCAGCGCTCAGCGCCGGTAGTGGCGGTTTTCTCGGACGCACCAACAACGCCATTCCCGCCCAAACCTTCCCGTCGGTCGACGGCGACGGTGTTGGCGTATAGGGTCCAGCCGCTGAACATGCGCGCCTCTCCATCGAGGATGTATATGGTGGCATCGCTTTCTTCGCTTCGGAGCAGGCCCGAGATCTGAACCGGCACATAGAGAGACTGGCCCTTCGGGTCGTCCAGCAATCTCACCCGCACGAGCTGGTTCGGTGGAGGGGGTGGAAGATGACTGCACATACCCACCTGAGGGACCAGATAACCGAAATAGCTGCCATCGGGGGCCTGCGGCGCGGGGATCAGATAGCCCGATAGCGTAACCTCGACCTTGTCGAGAGCGGGGTTCCTTGCCATACGCGCTGTTTGCCGCTTCCTGGCGACGTCCCAACGCTGGGCTAAAAGCGCATCGACGTCCTGACCGTTGATCTCCAGCATGTCCTTCGCCGCTTTGCGCCGGGCTGTGAGCCGGGCGCGCTCCTCTTCGGCAAGATCATTTTGAGAGAGTTTCTGGTCCAGCTCGACCAGAAGCTTCAACTCATTCAGCAAACGGAACCCCATGTCTCTGTAGGGGTCGTCGAAAACGACGGCCAGAGGGTCCACAAGGTCTGAAAACCCGATTTCCTCGGGTTCTGCAGACGCCTGGGTGGCGGCCAAAATGGCCGCCACGAAGACAGAGGTCAAAAAGCGCATGTTCCCGCCTCCTTGCTCAGGTTTCTCACCGTCAGTTTTCGACGTTCTGGGGAAAGGCACCCGTGAAGTCAGATGGCAAAGGCATACCGGTCGAGAATTCGGCATTCCACGCCGCTTCCGAGATCGGCACGAAGCGCGGCTTGGCTTCGGGGTCAAACCGGATCGGCTGACCAGCGAAGACAGGAAGCAGCTCATCGTCACGCACTGTCACCTGACCGTTGACAATCACGGCTTTCATGCCCGTTGAGGGGATAGCGCCATTTTCGTAGGTTGAATTGTCCGTGAAGGTTTCCGGGTCAAAGACCACGATATCGGCAACCATCCCAGTCTGGATGCGGCCGCGCTCTTGCATGAACTTTAGCCCCGTATCGCCCAGATGCTTGGCCGCGTTGTAGCTGAGAATCGACATCAGCTGCATCATCGGGATGTTGTTTTCCCGACCAAGGCGAATCGTAGCGCCTCGGGCGCCAGCCGTGCGGGGGTGGGTGCCGCCCAGTTTCTCCATCGGGTAATCCCACGGGGCGTCGTACGGCGTGGCACCAACCGCATCGCTGGCCATGGTCACACCCTTGAGCGTCAGCCACTTCGCCTCGTCTTCGGCGGGCATCTTGAATATGACGATCGGTCTGGTCGGTTCAGATGCGACGGTGGCTTTGTAGGTCTCCAGGGTATAGTACTCACCCGTGACCGGATCCAGCATGGTGTCTTCATAGCGTTTGCCGAAATAGTCGATCCAGCTCTCAGGCTCCAGGAACGAAGCATTGATCGTGGTGGAACCCGCAGCGTAAGGATAGACTTCGCCCCAGATGTTGTGGCCCTGCTCCTGAAGCCCGATAATCATCTGATGCGCAAGCCGCCAGCCGGGGTTGTTGAAGTGCAGGACGATCGCCGGGGCGCCAAGCGCCACGGCGTTGGAAACGAGTTCCTGCGCGCCGTTATTCTCTTGCGTGTCGTTGCCGAGCGTGTAGCGGGTATGTGCACCGGTCGGGCGGTCATAGCGTGCACCGACTTTCTGCACCTCGAACATCTCGCGTGAAGAGACGCCCTCTCTCATGTAGCCTACGGTGCTGCCGATGCCGGGTGCGCCAGCCTGCAGCCCCTTATCAATCTCTTCGAGAATCGCGTTGCCCTGTTCCATGGTTGGGCGCGTCTGGCTCCAGCCAGTTTTCGCCCGGGTTGTTAAAGCGGCTATGGGGCCATTTATCAGGTAATCGGCGCCGTCTGACCCGTCGATGACCATCGCGCGGGCAAACTCGTGGCTGACCGCGCAGCCATAGTTAGCCTGGGTCAGGCCTTCGCGTGCCTTGTACCATTCCGCCATATAGGATCCCGCACAGCCCATCTCGAAATCTATGCTGCTGGTTAACCCGTCGCGCAACCCGAGGGAATAGCCGATCGGCATTTGAAAGTGGAAGTGCGTGTCGATGAAGCCCGGCGCCACGATGTGGCCGGTGGCATCCACCCTCTCGGTCCCCGTTAGTGCATCCTGGCTTATCGCGACAATGCGACCGTCCTTGATGCCGACATTGGCAATGTCGTCAAACAGTGTTTCGGGGTCGATGACCCGGCCGTTGTTGATCACCAGATCGTAATCGACGGCCAATGCCGGCATGGCCATAACAAGCGAGGACACCAATGTGCTTAAAAGAATTTTTTTCCGTTTCATTGCGATTTCCCTTTTTTTGTTTCTACATTTCCCAAATTAGATTTCAAACACATTCTTAACGACACAAAGGTTATTTACTTTGTGCCGTTAAATAATAAAGGTCGTATAAAGACCGGCTTATTTCTGCAATCGCTCGATCCTGGTCAGCTGTGCAAGGATTTGCTGCCAGGCCCTGAACAAGCCTCTTTAATCAGCTGTATCTTTTAGATTTCCTTCTTTCCAGGCCCTGGCCTCTGCTAATTGTTACCCCACGGTAATGACACAACCCGGGTCACACTAAAACGAATCTGCCAATCGGGACCGAATGGATCGGGTTGCTCGATGTAGTTCCAGTATTGGAGACCGAACTTCCAGGGATTGCCATCAAGGATTGTGGTCTTGGACACACCGAAACCCAGCGGAAACGTCCACTCTTGTCCGCTTTGCGCCTCGTGGTTGTAGGAGAAGGTCGGAGACGAGCTAATCTGCCAGCCATCACTGAGGTTAAACGTGTAAAAATACTGTCCACCGGTGATACTTGTTGAAAAACTGTCCTCGCCAGCAACGTCCCACTGATGCGAGACGAGCAAACCGACCACACCCCATTTGGCAACCTTTCCAACAGCGACCTCGGGGCCCAGCAACCACTGGTCAAAACCCAGCGCGTCGTCTGTTGCCGTGGGCAAAGCACCCACAATGCCACCGACCACCACATAGCCACCTGGAAGACTTTTGCCCACCGCGGCATCAAATCCAATATCGCCAAGTTCGACACCTTTATTATCGAATCCGCCTGCTGTCGGAACGTCTTGAGAAATAACAACCGGCACAGCGGGCCGCAGGTAAAAGTTGGTAGTGTCGTTGATCGGATAGGGAAGGACGGGTTGAAAGGTCAAGCGAGTTGCGCTCTGATCAGAGGCCCCCGGCAGGTCGCCTTTATAAGTAAAGTAGTCGAGATTGAAGTTCATTGACCCAAGCACAGAGTTCGGATCTGCCAACTGCCTGGCAACTTCGTCGGCTGACACCGCCTGCTTCATCAAGGGGTTGGGCTCTAGCTCGACACTCTCTTTTGCCTGGTCTTCTTGAGCGAGAGCGGTAACGCTAAAAGTAGAGAGGACCCAGATTGTGATCAGATGACTAAAATTGGATTTCCCTTTCATGCTTTGTCCCTAAGTCTTTATTAATAAAAATATTCCGGGCTACCACTTGTGTAACCGAAAATGCAGGAGTGGTGCTGTAGGAACTCTTGTAACTGCCGTCATCAGAAGCCTCCGTCCGTTGGGCCTTGTTATTACCGCTGCCTGCGGTCAGCTGATTTAGAATTTGATCTCACCACGGAGGGCCAATGCTTGGAATTGTCCCTGGGGGCAAATAAAAAGGGCCAAGGGGTAGTGTTTCTAAAGATGTGGGTTATAGGGGAATGGCTTGCTTTACGGCGTCGAGCAGCGCAGTTCCGCTGAAGGGTTTGAGAAGACAGCTATGAGCGCCGGCGTCCTCGGCCAGGCTATGCAATCCGGGTGTATCATTACCGGTGATGAGAATGCAGGGTGGACAGGGACTTTTTTCCATTAGGGTTCGGCACAGATCAAGGCCGGACATCCCGGGCAAACCTATATCGAATACCAGGCAAGCGCTTTGCTTTACACGGTCAATGCCAGCCTCCAGAAGCGCTTCGGCGGATGCATGGGGCGTAATGCTATATCCCGCCGCTTCTAGCATACGGTGTATCGCTCGGCGCAGGCTTGCATCGTCCTCGACCAAAATTATGCCCAATCGATGATCTGACATGAGGCCTGCCCAGAGTTGACGTGCGGGTAACTCGCCCGTTTGGAATAAAGCATCCTTTGGATCAATCGTTTGCGCTATTGGCTTCGGGGGCGCCTTGCCCTGCCCTTCGGTGCAAATCAGGGGTTGGGAAAAATTACGAGTCTGCTTGTTTCATGTAATCAGGGATGAGAGGCCGGAAGCGGAGTTCGAAAATTTACTCCAGGTGGAGTCTGTTCGCGATTTTGATGAGGTCTACGAACCGATGGACATGGAACTTCTCCATCACGTGGGCGCGATGCGCCTTGATAGTTCGCTCGCTCGTACCCAGATCATAGGCGATCTGCTTATTGAGGCGTCCTGCTATGATTTGTTTGAAGACTTCGCATTCGCGTGGTGAGAGAGAGTCGTAGTCCGCCTGCAAATCACGGTCTTTGACTTGCGCGTCACGTCGAGCGCGATCCCGTGCAATGGCTTCTTCGACAGCCCCGAGCAGAGCGTCACGTTGGACTGGTTTGGTCAGAAAATCCACGGCGCCGAACTTCATCGCATGCACGCCCATATCAATATTGCCGTGCCCCGTGAGGAACACCACCGGCAGGGCATCGGAACGCTGAGTCAGGGCTTGGTGCAATTCAGGGCCACTGGGGCCTCCGGGCATCTCCACGTCCAGCAAAATGCAACCTGCGCCGTCGTCATGCCAATTCAGAAGGAAATCCCCGGCTCCGGAATAAGTGCGTGTTCTCAGTCCGACTGCGCCTAAAAGCCGCCCAAGAGCCGTCCGAAGCGATTCATCGTCATCAATAATATGCACAATGGCTGGCGCATCCTTGCTCATATCATTTGGTCCTCTGAAGGTTTGCTGGTTCCTCCAGGAAATGCCGTCGGAATGCTCATTCGAAACAAAGCCCCCCCTGCAGGATGGTTTTCTGCGGTAACGCGGCCATTATGGTATTCGACAATTGATCGCACGATAGTGAGGCCGAGGCCCAGCCCCTGAGACTTGGTCGTAAAGAACGCCTCGAATAACTGGGGCAATTGCGGTTCCGGAAAGCCGTTGCCGTGATCCCGCACAGTGATTTCCACCTCTCCGGCCCGCGACAAGTTCGCGCCCAGTTCAATGATTGCTGCCTCTTGGGGAACACCGTCGAGTTCGTCCATCGCATTCAACAACAAGTTTAAAATTGCCTGCCGGAGCAGAACGGCATCACCGTATACCCGAAGTTCTTGAGATCCAAAATCAGTCAGGATCGTCACCCCGCGGCGAGCCGCGATAGGGGACGCCAAGTGCAGGATTCCTCTTAGCAGATCCTGCAGGTCGATCTCCGGTAACTCGGGTTGGCGTTTGTTGGCAAGGGTTCTGACCTGACGAACGACTTCGCTTGCCCGCACGCAATCCGTGATGATGTCCTTCAGGATCAGGCGAACTTCGTCAAGATTCGGGTCGGATTGGGCCAGCAGTAGTTTGGCGGCATCCGCGTTGCTCATTATCGCGCCAAGCGGCTGGTTTATTTCATGCGCTATTGAGGCAGAAAGCTTTCCAACAACCGCCAGTCGATGTGTGTGCATCAGGGCAAGGTGCGGGCCTCTCGCATCCTCGATATCAGGGGGCAAGCCTCGCATTGTGTCCTGGTTGCGGGCCGACGCTGCTTGTCGCTCGTCTTCTTCCAATGTCACCATGTTTACCATCCTGGCGCCCGCAGCAAAAGATACCAATCAAACGGGATTACATCACGTTGGCATCGCCTCCTCAGCATCATTGATACTTGGCACTGATGCTAATTGAACCACTCCACTTGACCCCCCTCTGTCAGCCTAGTTGTCCAGTAGGCGATTTCGCCTGAATTTAACCAATCGGGGGCGGCATGGGAGCATTCATGCCACGTTATTCCGAAGAGCGTAAATCCGCAGTGCTGAAGAAGCTTTTG
>Ga0208299_1002065_pt1 | contig 14093 bp, 16 predicted proteins | sample 15_taG_FD_184089 | JGI IMG/M metagenome (GOLD analysis project Ga0208299, IMG submission 184089) | Marine viral communities from the Subarctic Pacific Ocean - 15_ETSP_OMZ_AT15312 metaG (SPAdes) (version 2) | ecosystem: Environmental > Aquatic > Marine > Oceanic | place: Pacific Ocean | collected...
TATGCCCACTAGAGTATTCCGTTGAATGCTGTAGAAACATAAGGGGAAAGCAATATATCGAAAGGTATATTACAATTCATATGATTAGCTAAGGGTACTACTTTTTTATTTTAAAAAAACTTTAAGATTACTTAAAGAAGGAATAACAATGGCGATACAGTTTTTACCAATGTTAGCAAACGCAGCCAATGCTGTGAGATTAGGAGCTGGAGCACCAGCGTGGGTTAAAGCTTTATATTACGGAGGAGCCCCATTGAGTGGAGCAGCAGCCATCACGGGAGGACTATCCCAGATGGAGTATGATGCAAATAAACATGGATTAGATGTGTGGGGAAATCCTTTGCCAGAGGACTCCTTATGGAGTGGTTCTGTAGCACCACCAACGGATATATTGAAAAACATGGGAATATTCCCAACAAAAGCACCAGTACCAGCACCAGCTATAGATCCTGATCAGATAAGAAGAGCGGAAAGAAATTGGGGTGGACCGGGATTTACTCAAGGTGGACCAATTGAACCAGAATTTATTTCCACACCTGAAGGACTAATACCAGCTAATTCACATTTAATTCCTGTAGGGTATGGCGAAGGACAGGTAGATCCGGGTTTCGGTATTAATAAAAGAGCATATCAATCTGGCTATTTTAATGACGATGATGACTTGAGAGGACCAATGGGAATTGCAGAAGGATTTACTGAAGGCGTGCAAGGTGGACTTCGAGATACCAGATCTGACTGGCAGAAATGGAGAGATTCTATTGAGAGTGTAAGGAGATAATTATGCCAAAGAAAATTGATCCGGCAGGACATTTAAAAAAGTATGCATGGAAACCGGGGGAATCTGGTAATCCTAATGGTCGCCCACTTGGGGCGAAAAATAAAATTAGATTAACTAAAGAAGCTTTTGAAGAAGTTGCTGGATTATCTCCCGGTGAGATGTTGGCACAAATAGCTCAGAGACAGTTTGCACAATCAACTGTTGCAGGTGATGCTATGGCTATCAAGGCGATTACTGAAGCTAATAAATATATTGAACCTACTCAAGATGCTAAGACTGCAAATGATGAGAGGGTTGAAGATATGTCGGAAGAAGATTTAATGGCTCGTCTTTTGGAACTTACAAAAGATGATTCAAAAGACACAGCAAAACATTAGGAGAGTAAAATGTTTGATATATATGACAGCGGTTTAGGCGGTTTGAATGACAGTGATTTTGGGGCTGATGCCGACCAAAGTTTTACAAGTGGATGGGACCAAGGCTGGGATGATCGTAATTTTGAAGTTAATACCAACCAAGGTTTTACAACCGGACCATTAGGAAATAGATCTTTTAATCTAGCAGAATTAACTCAAGATCAAAAGAACTTTATGGGAAATGTATACAACACTCCTGATTTTGGAGTAACAAGAAAAGACCTTTGGGAAAAAACTAAAGATATGGAAGATAAAGGTTCGTGGTATAATCCATTTGATTCTGGTCAAGAACCAACAACACAACAAGAATTTAATGACTATTATAGACAATTAGAACAACGCAAAGTAGGAAACTGGGCATCTGGAACTCCACGAGATTATTATAACGTTGATCCTTGGCAAAGAGAAATAGATTATGGAACTAATCGAAGAGGATATAACGGTCCATTAAGATTTGGATAAACCATGGCAAATACAAAAGAAGCCGCCAAGCTGATTGTTGAACTTGAAAAGCGGAAGAGGTGGGAATTCTGGAAAGAAAACCCAGAAGCATTCTTTAATGATTGTTTACAAATATATCCGAAAGATGCCTCGCTAGGATTGATACCATTAAAAATTAACAGTGCTCAAAAGTTAGTTGTAAAAGCTTTAAACGAACAAATGAAGGATACTGGATATGTTAGGCTTATTATATCCAAGTATAGACAGGCTGGATTTTCTACGATTAGCTCTGCATATATATTTCACAGAGCTTTGTTTTATGGTAATACGAAAGCTGTAATTATATCGTTAGACAAACCAACGACTGAAAGTATCTTTAGTATGTCTCAAACATTCTGGGCTGAACTACCTAAAGAGATACAACCCGTATTGGACAAATCGAATGTCCGAGAAATGAGCTTTAAAGGCAACGGGAGTAAGTACAGGGTGTGGACTGCAGGTGCAGACAACCCGGGACGAGGAACAACAAACACTTGCCTACTGGCTGATGAGGCTGCGTTCTGGATGCAAGGTGAAAGAATTCTTGCTGGTATGTTCCAGTCTATAGCGTTGTTACCGGGAAGTATTATTATTATTAATAGTACGTCTCACGGTGCTCAAGGAATTTATTATGACTTGTGGAACAAAGCAGAAAAGGGTGAGGGAATATTTAAACCTTTATTTGTGCCTTGGTATTTACAAGACGAATATACATTAATTCCTCCAGATAATATTGAATTGACTCTGGATGAAAAGAAATTAAAGGAACAATATGAACTTACCGATGGGCAAATATATTGGAGGCGGATTAAAATATCTGAAACTTCAAGCTCAACATTTAAACAAGAATATCCTTTTACTGCGGAAGAGTCTTTCATACAATCAGGTTCTTCTGTTTTCAGCAAAGAAACGCTTGATAAATACACTCCTTATGCTCCAGAATCTATTCGAGAGTTTAATGAAGCGTTTAGCTCTTTTGATGAAGGGCAAGAAGGGAGCCTAAAGATTTGGGAAGCACCAGAAAGAGATCAGAAATATATCATTGGTGCTGACGTAGCACTTGGAGTTAAAGGAGACTACTCAGTTGCAACTGTCCTTAATAAGGATAGAGAGATTTGTGCTATATATAGAAATAATAGAATAGACCCTGTTAGATATGGAAAACTGTTATTCTATTTAGGTAGGTGGTATAACAATGCTTTAATCTGTCCCGAAAGTAATGCTGTCGGTTTAGCTACTGTACAGCAGATATTTGGAATGAATTATCCGAATATATATCAACAAAAGAAGACTGCTAATACTGCTGGCGATAATGTTACCCATCTTGGGTTTAAAACAACAGTTGCTACTAGACCTCCAATTATATCTAACCTTAGAAGAATGATTGAAGACGAAGATATTATGATTCCTTGTAGCATGGTACTAGATGAACTTAGGAATTTTATTGTCACTGAGAGTGGCAAAGCAGAGGCTTCAACTGGTCATTATGATGATATGGTAATGTCATTAGCTATTACTTGTGAAGTCTATAGAACACACGGACACGCTTTAACCAACAAATCATTTAGCTGGGGAGAGACGAATACATTATTTGAACAGCCAGAAACTAAATGGTTGTAGGGAGAGAACATGGCGGTAGACTTAGGCTCTAGAGTGGAAAGAGACGTAGATAAGACTCCAGCTTGGGACCATTGGACTAAGAAGGCAGCTTCTTGGTTCGGTTTACATCCAAATCAATTGGCAGCAGGACCTCTAAGGTTATTTGAGGGCGATGAGTCTACTTATGGCAAATCTGGAGAAGGTCCATTTAAGAAAAAGCCCGGTACCATCTACGAAGGTTGGCAAAGAGAAGGAGACATAAGATTTAATAAACCTACTTTGTTAGCTCTTACTGATAGTGGTGCTAAAGAACACCTTCACAATTCTGGCAGAACTGCATCTCATGAATGGGCAGGACATGGTTGGGATACTTATTTTGGAAAAAACTTTGGACAAATGCCAAATTATATACATGAACGGAAAGGTCCACTTGCTGCTTATTTAGCAAATCCAGCAATGTATAATGATAATTTAGCTACTAATGTGTCTGGATATGGCGGACCACATGGAGACTATGAACTTCAGATGATGAAAGACTCTTGGGATAACCGGGGTCCTAAGAATCAAATTTATATTGACTCAGCATTAGATGCGAAAAGAAAAGCTGAAGAGGCTGATTTAAGACAACTATGGGGTGAAGAACCTTTACCCCCATGGATGGGTCCTAAATGGAATCCAAGAGGTAATGATATGCATTTAGTATCTAATCCTAATTATCCTGAAGATAATTCTAAACCTTGGAAAAATCAACATACTGTGCAAGGTCCGTATTATAAAAGGAATGGTGCAATGCATGATGCATTAGAAGATGCATTTATGAAAAATCCAGACAGAGCTAATTTAGGAGAGGCACAAGCACCATTAGCTAATGTTGTTGCTCTTGCTCTTTCAGATTTTAACTATGATTTAAATGCTACTAAAGGTCGCTACCACACACAAGACGCAGTTGATCAAACAACAGATAAAAGGCTAAAATATCCACTTGAAAAATACGATAGCGGTACATCTTTTCCTATACAAGTAGGTAAAATTAAGTATGATCCTTATCTGTTTTCAGCTCCTGAAAGAATGGCAAGACTATCTGAAGACATAATAGAGGTCGCTACTGGAGCAGAAGATGACTATCATGAACGATTTTTAATTTCACCTGATGTAGTTGAAGACTATAGAAAAGGATGGGGATATTTATTAGACAGACTAAATCCTGTAGATGAATACGGTAATCTTATTAATGAAACAAAATAGAGAGTGAGAATGAAAAAGAAAATTGAAAAGATCGATGACGACATGTTAATCCAGTCGATTGATCGCCATATGCGTAATGCTACGGGTGGTTATACTGGAGCATCAGACGTTAGTAAGCGAAGAGAAAACGCTGTATATGAAATGAGTTTAGAGCCACAAGGAGACTTAAAACCTCAAGGTGTGAGCTCAATTGTATCCTCAGACTCGGCAGAGATAGCTGAGGGATATACTGCACTATTGACCAAACTATTATTAGACAATAATAAGTTAGCATTATTTACTCCGTATAGCAACGAGATGGCTGCTCTCAAAGCGTCACAGGTTGCATCGGATGTTGTCAACTATTGTTTGTTCAACTCAAATCCTGATGGATGGTCGAAACTTTCCACGTGGATAAAGTCAGCAGTTGTATTTGGCAATAGTGCTCTTACATGGGGTTGGGAAGAAGAATATGATTATATTGTCGAAGAATACGAAACGATAGAAGAGGGTGTTCTTGACCAGCTTCTTTCAGATCCAAATGTAGAGATTGTAGGAGAATTACAAATCTCTGAAACGCCAACTATAAATCCAGATGGTACTAGTTATTATTCATATGTAGATGTAAGGCTTCGTAGAAAGATAGACAAGTCAGGTGTAAAGCTTCACAATATTGCACCAGAATCTTTTCTTATAAATAGAGCAGCCACGTCAGTAACTGATGCAACCTTTGTTGGTATTGTTACAGAAATGACTCGTTCTGATATTAGACGAACATGGTCAGATCTAGAAATAGATTTAGAAGAGATTGGAGAAGAAGCAACTGTTAGAGACTCTTCTTGGTCTTATGAGGCGTTCTCAAGAAAAGATGCTGCCGGAATTACTAATTGGTTAGATAGCCATGATAACGATGAAGACGAAGCTAACATCAGTATTACTGTTATTGAATGTTGGATTAGAACTGACAGAGATGGTGACGGTATCGCAGAATTAAAACACGTTATTAAAGCCGGTAACACAATATTAGAAGAAGATGATGTAGCTTATGTTCCTATAGCGGTGTTAAATCCAATAGAAATTCCACATGAATTTTATGGTTTGTCACTTCTTGATATGGCTCGCCCACAGACACAAGCAACTACAGCAATCCTTAGAGGGTTTGTTGAAAACGTATACTTTGGGAATTATGGTAGAACATTAGCAGACCCTAATGTAGTAGACTTCCAAGCTTTGCAGAACCCTGTTCCAAAACAGATTATCCCTACAAATGGAAACCCTGCTGCTGCAGTACAACAGCTCCAGCCAGAACCAATGAGTGCTGGTACAAGCGGAATGTTAGAATTCCTGGGGCTACAGAAAGAACAATCTACAGGTCTTAGTAAAACTGCAATGGGACTGAACGATACATTATATGTATCAGGAAACTCAGAACAGAAAATGACGGGTGCACAAAATGCTGCACAAATAAGAGTTGAGCATATTGCCCGTAGATTTGTAGAGACTGGTATTAAAGATTTATGTCGTGGAGTTCTAAGAGAGATGAAAAGCAATCTTAAAACTTCCAGTGTCTATAAAACAGACAAAGGGTATGCATCTATATCTCCACAAGAGTTACAAACTCTACCGGCAAATATGGATTTAGACATTCAGGCAAACATTGGAGAAAATTCCAATCAATCCTTGGCTGAGAAGCTATTACAGCTAACTCAATTACTTCCGCAAATGGCTCAAAGCCCAACATCAGAAGCTTTTATAAATCCTATGTCTTCATACAATCTTGCTTTGGATATATTGAAAAACATGGGAATGGATCCTACTAGATTCTTAAACGATCCAGCTACACAAGAGTTCCAACAAGCACAACAAGAAGCACAACAAAAGAAACAACAAAGAAGCGATCTGGAAGAACAAGCAACACAAGCATCTGTACAATTAGACCTTGCAACTAAAGAAGCTAATATTAGTTTAATTAGAGCAGAAGCAGACAATAAGAAGATTGATAATAAGCGTCAACTTCTTCAAGCAAATGATGACTCAAACAGAGAGTGGGCAGAACTCAAGGTTAAAGCAGAAGGAACAGAAGGTGCTCAATTACCTACTAAAGTACCTGTGGACTTTTTATCTTTATACCAAGACACAGAAGAAAGTGATAAAATAGAAGCAGAACAAAAAGCACAACAAGAACAAATAATGCAACAGCAGATGATGATGCAAGAACAGGGAATGCAAAATGGACAACCGAATGGAAATATTGGAGGCTATTGACAGAATTAGGGAACTGTCAAATGAAACTTATGACGAAGATGTTGTTGTTAGTTCGGCAGCTGCAATAGCTACTTTGGAATTATTATTAGAGTTAGGTTTTAAAAAAATATCTATAGACAGATATAATAACATGTGAGATGATTGATGGCAAATTATAAAAGACATCCTGCCCATAAAATTGGGACAGATGGAAAACCAAAAAAGGTATCCCCTTATGATGATTCACAGAGAGTCTTGAACAAAGGCTATCAGTGTACAGAGTTAAAGGATACTATGACAATGGTAACTGAGGATATACTCAACAATCTTTTTCAAGAGTGGTTAAGTACTAAACACTATGAAACAGAACGTAGAGAATTTATCTATAAGTTAGCTATAAGTCAAGGTGCGGTAATGAGCAATATAGATAAAGCTATTATCGCAAAGGACAATAAAGTCCAACAAGAAAAACAAAGCCGGGAGATAGTTGAATGAATGATAAGGCAACATTAGTATTAGCTTTAGAAAAGCTTAATGTAAGTATAGAGGCAATTATAAAACTCATAGGCACTGGGAGAGGTATTCACGGTGCTGCTTTTGATTTTAATAATATGCTTCAAGCAAAAGCTAGTATAGAGAAGTTACTTGCGACTACAAAAAGCAAGGAAAAATAAGAGGTTTTATTACAAACCTTATGATGATTGATGACAGAGAGTTGTAATAAGCTCTCTTATTTATAGGAGATAAAATGTCAGAAACAAATAACGAAGCTACCCATACGGATGAGTCGGACGTTACTGATTTCGATTTCGATGCTTTGGCGGATGAAGTATTAGGTCTAGAACCTGATGAGGCTACCCAAGAAAGCGATGAAACGACAGAAGAACTCGAAGGTGAAGATCCACTCACAGACGAGGACGCTGATGAAGTTGATGAAGCTGAGGATGAAGTTACAGAAGAAACTGAAGAAGGTGAGGATGAGTCTGAGGACGCTACCCAAGAAACTTCTGAGGCAGAAGATGAAGGTGAGATTGACATGGACTTTAGAGTTCCCGTTAAAATTGATGGGGAAGAATCTGAAGTATCTATGGAAGAACTTGTCGCTAACTATCAGACAAAGCAGAGCCAGTCAAAGAAAGGGGATGAGCTTGCTGTACAAGCTAAAGAGTTGCAAGCAACTAGAGAACAAGCTGAAATCTATGCGAGAGTTAATGCAGAGTTGATTCAGAGAGAAGATGCGAAAGATATAAGTGTTTTAAAACATCTTCAGTCTCAAGTTGATAAAGCTTTTGAAGAGGACGATTACGAGGCTAGTAAACTTAACAACAAGTTAGGTAAAGCTAAAGAAGAGTACGCTTCAAGAAAGGCTAGTAGAGATAATCTTATGCAAGGAATGGTAGGAACTATGAACAAGCAACACCACGAACAATTTACGAAAGAAGTTGAACACTTTAATAAAGTGGTAAAAGACTTAATTCCAGATTGGTCAGAAGACGTTGCTAAATCTAATCGAGAATTTGCCTTAGGCATTGGATTGGATGAGCGAATAGTTGATACTATGACTAACCCTGCGATGGTGAAAGCTATCGATGGTTACAGAAGATTATCGGAGAATTCTAATAAAGGGACGGCTAAAAGAAAGTTGTCTCCCGTTAAAAGAGTTCCAACTAAGAAGCCAAGTTCAGCAAAAACTAAAAAAACTAATAGGGTTGAAGAAGCTAGAATGAGAACCAAGAAAGGAAAAGCAACAGAAAAAGATAATAAACTTCTTTTTGATAATGCGATTGATTCTTTATTCCAGTAACATTAATCCTGTAACATAGGAAAATAGTAATGGCTACAAACTTTACGACCAGTAATGCGATATCTCAGAGAGAGGATTTGGCAAACTGGATTTCAAACATCTCTCGGGATATGACCCCGTTCATGTCTTCAATTGGTAAGTCGAAGGCAACAGCGACTACTCACGAATGGACAACAGATACTCTACAAGCCCCTTCAACACAGGCTGCAGCAGAGGCATCTGACTATGCAGTGAGCACGTCACCTGTTATGACTCGTCTTACAAATATCACACAGATTTTTACCAAAGGTATTAATGTGTCTGGTACTCTTGAGGCAGTAGACAAGGCAGGTCGCAAGTCTGAATTTAAATACCAATCTGAAAAGCGTGGTAAGGAAATGCAGCGTGACATTGAGAAGACATTAGTAGGTTCGCAGGTAAAAACTGCATCTGCTTCTGCTTCGGGTAATATCCAATCTGGAGCACGGCTTATGGGTGCATACAAGTCTTATACACAGACGGCTTGTGTAAACGCTGGAGCTGGTACTTTAACAAAAGCTACTGGTGACGGAACAGACGTTCCAACGTGGACTACTGGTGCAGCTGCTGCAATAACGCTAGCTGACATTAACGAAGTACTACGTTTAACTAACGGTTCAACTACGGCTGCTCCTTCAATTGTGATGATGTCAACAACACAAAAAGTTGCCTTCTCTACTCTTATTAACGCTGGCACAGGTACAAACGTCAGACGTAATATTGATGAGAGAGGAAAGCTTCGCCAGTCAATAGACTTGTATGAGTCTGATTTTGGTGATGTTGAGGTCAAACATAATTACATCATGGGTGCAAGCGAGATTCTTATATATGATCCCTCGTTTCTAGCTATGGCTTCACTTCGTCCAACTCACTTCCGTGATATAAACGAAGCTGGAGATGCTTTGCGTTCTTACATGGTTCAAGAGCTTACTTTTGAAGCTAAGAATCCAGAAGGCAATGGCATAATTGTCAACGCTACTGTGTAAAAACAGTACTTAACCCCTCTTTAACCGGAGGGGTTTTTATAACGAGATGGCTCAATGAGCATCTCACTTTTAACAACTCGCTTAATTAAAGGAGAAAACAATATGAATGATTTAACAATAAACAAAAACTGGGTTGAAACTTTTGACCCCTTTTTAAACTTAACGGTTGGTTTTGATGATATGTTTGAACAATTATCAGAACTATCTCGTTTACCTGAAATACCTAAGTATCCGCCATATAACATAAAGAAGACTGAAGACAACAAGTACCAGTTAGAATTAGCATTGGCAGGATTTTCTAAAACAGATTTGAATGTTGAGGTAAAAGACAACACTCTAACTATTTCTGGAAATTCTTCTGATAAAGAAGATGGTGGCTTTGTTTATAAAGGTATTGCTCAAAGGGCTTTCACAAGACAATGGGCTTTAGTAGATTATCTCAAAGTATTTAATGCAAGCTTTAAGGATGGTGTCCTTTCAATAGATATGGAATTAAACACCCCTGAAAGCAAGAAAGCAAAAACAATTGAGGTGAAATAGTTAGATCATAACCCCGGTTAATACTGGGGTTATATTTTACAAGGAGATTAAAATGGCAGATGATTTTAGAGACTTTGAATATGACCTGACAAATACTATGAGGGTAATAAAAGCCAAAGAAGATGGCTATAGGGAAGTAACTCAAGATGTGTCTTCACATTTAGCGTGGGCTAAAGAAATGAGAGCAATGGAAAGTTCTAGAAATAGTTTTTCTCATGGATTCAAACCATTTTGTAATATACCAGATTCGGTTTCATTGGAGCTTATGTCTAAATATGGCATAAACGTCCATAGCAGCCAAACAGATAAAGATGCCTTTAAAAAGGTTAAATCAATTATTAAAAGAGACTATCCTCATTTAATGTATCATTAGGAGACTTAGATGGCTATTATTGACCAAGTTACTTTACGAACAGGAGTAGCTGACTGGCTGAATAGGTCAGATTTAACAGATGCTCAAATAGATGATTTTATATCTATAGGTGAGGCAAGGATTTATGAAACTTTAAGGGTTCCGACTTTAGAAATTTCACAAGGTTTTGCAGTAACAACTACAAATTCAAGCATAATTGTTCCAGAAGGTTTTTTGGAAATGATTGAACTTAAAGTTGATGCATCAGGCAAAGATAATGATATTGCCCTTAGCCGAGTTGATTCTAAAACTTTTATTAATAACAAAATAAGCTATGCTTATACGAGACATATAGGTAACTTTCTTTTAACAGATAGTGCCGGAGAACAAAAAGCTGGTGGTAACTATATAATGTACTACTACAAAGCAGAAGACCCAATAGGAACTTACTCCTCAACAGCTACGGCTGCAACTGCTCTTGTAGCAGGCAAATATTATACAATTGCTACTGTAGGTACTACAAATTTTAATTCATATACAGATGGAGATACACATGCTAATACGGCTGGTGTCATATTTAAAGCAAGTGGTGCTGGTTCTGGAACTGGTACGGCATATGAAGAAGTAGTGCCTTATATTTTATCTGACGTATTTGAAGTAATACTGTATGCTGCTTGCACAGCAGCTTCTGTTTATTTGGGCGACATAGAAATGGAACAAAAATTTGACGTATTAACTGAAGGAAAAGTTAATGCATTAAATCAAAAAGAAATTCGAGCAAGTATGAAAGGTGCAGCTTTTGCATCTCAATTTAGTACGCCTTTATTATAGGAGATATTTATGGCAAGAAATTCATTTTATACAGGAAGTGTAGCTAATGCGATTGAGATCGACACTTCAGCCTCAGAGGCAGCAGCTTCAGCAACTGCAGCAGCAGCAAGTGAAACAGCAGCAGCAGCAAGTGAGACTGCAGCAGCAGCATCTTATGACTCCTTTGATGATAGGTATTTAGGAACTAAGAGTTCTGACCCCTCAGTAGATAACGATTCTGATGCTTTAGTAGACGGAGCCTTATACTTCAATACTACTAATAATGTAATGATGGTGTATGATTTAGGTGGCACTACATGGGTTAGAACAACTCCTACAACTACCAACCAAGGACATATTAATACAGTATCTGGCATTCAAGCTAATGTAACTACTGTAGCAGGAATAAGTAGTAATGTAACTACTGTTGCTGGAATTAGTTCAGATGTTACTACTGTAGCTGGAAAAGATACAGAGATTGGACGATTAGGCACAGCAGACGCTGTTGCTGATATGGCAATCCTCGGTACAGCAGATGTAGTATCTGACATGAACACATTAGCAACAAGTGATATTATTGATGACCTCAATACATTAGCAACAAGCGATATTGTAACCGATATGAATTTGTTAGCAACAAGTGCGAATGTGACTGCTATGGGATTGTTAGGTACATCTGATTGCGTTACAGACATGTCAATTTTAGGTACTGCAGCTGTTGTAGAAGACTTATCAATATTGGCTACAGCAGACATAGTAGAAGACCTGTCAATTTTAGGCACTGCAGCTATTGTAGAAGACTTGTCAATATTAGCCACAGCAGATATAGTAACTGATATGTCTATTTTAGCTACATCAGATATAGTAACTGATATGTCAATATTAGGTACTGCTGCTGTAGTAGAAGACTTGTCGATACTAGGAACCGCTGCGGTAGTGGAAGACTTATCAATATTGGCTACAGCAGATATAGTAGAAGACCTATCAATTTTAGCTACGGCAGATATAGTAGAAGACTTGTCGATATTGGGTACTGCTGCAGTAGTAGAAGACTTATCAATATTAGGTACTGCTGCTGTAGTAGAAGACATGTCAATATTAGGTACTGCTGCTGTAGTAGAAGACTTGTCAATACTAGGAACAGCAGATGTAGTTTCCGATTTAAATACTTTAGCAACATCCGCTGTAGTTTCTGATTTAGAAACTGTGGCAGACAATATTACTGGAGTTACTAGTTTTGCAGATAGGTATAGAGTAGCAAGTTCCGCCCCCGTATCTTCATTAGATGAGGGCGATTTATATTTTAATACTACTGACAATACTCTTTATCATTATAATGGATCGGCTTGGGTTGCTGTTCAATCATATACTGCAGGCACAGGTATTACATTATCTAGCGGAGAGTTTTCAGCTTCTCCTATTGCACTTACTACAATTCAAACTGCAGCTAGTGAAGTAGCACAATTGGCATTAACTGCTCAAGAAGGTGATGTTGTAGTTCGTTCAGATGAAGCAAAGACTTATATGCATAATGGTGGTTCTGCCGGAACTATAGCAGATTTTACCTTAATGGCTACACCTACAGATTCAGTTACAAGTGTAGTAGGGAATACTGGAGCAGTAACAGATACACAAATCCTAACAGCTTTAGAAGACGGTATTGATAGTGTTCATTACAAGGATGGCAGTATTGATAATGTGCATCTAGCAGATGATGCTGTAGATTCAGATGAATTAGCAGCAAGTGCTGTTGATATAGCCCACCTGTCTGCTACAGGTACGTCAGACTCCTCAACATTTTTAAGAGGCGACAATACTTGGGTAACTCCGACAGATACTGATACTGTTTATACTCACCCAACAACAGATGGTAATAAACATATACCTTCTGGTGGAAGCTCAGGTCAATTCTTGAAATATAGTTCAGCAGGTACAGCTACATGGGCTTCAGATAATGATACTGTTTATACTCACCCAACAAGTGATGGTAATGTTCACATACCTTCTGGTGGTGCTACAGGACAGATATTAAAATATTCTTCAGCTGGAACAGCAGCATGGGGATCAGACGATGCGGTTGCTATGGCAATTGCCCTTGGATAATATAGGAAATAAAAATGGCAAACACATTCAAATTAAAAACTAAAGCGGGAATAGACGCTTCATTAGTAGATGTATATACAGTACCTACTTCCACTACGACAGTAGTGATTGGTCTTACTATTGCTAATATAAAAGGAGCTTCAGTAACAGCTGATGCTAAAGTAATATCAGACACTTCTGATTCTGAAACTAATGCAGATGTATATCTTGCAAAAGATATTCCATTACCAGCAGGTTCTTCAGTAGAGGTTATGGCAGGAAATAAGATTGTTCTTCAAACAACTGATAAAATTCAAGTCAAAGGTTCTGTAACTGATGCAGTAGACGTGATACTTAGCATAATGGAAATAACATCATCATAGGAGATATAGTATGCCTTATTTAGGAAAGCAGCCTTCAAGAACTGCATTTGATGCATCAGATATTCCTGACAATAGTATCACAGCTGCAAAGATTTTAGACGGAGTTATAACCGCAGAAGATATAGGAGCTGGTGAGGTAGATACTGCAGAACTTGCAGCTGATGCGGTTGATGGAACAAAGATCGCTGACAATGCAATAGATTCAGAACATATAGCTTCAGGTGCAGTTGATGATGCCCATTTGGCTACTGGAATTAGTTCTTCTAAATTAACTGGTACAGTAGCAACAGCTAGACTTGGAAGTGGTACAGCAGATAATACAAAATTTTTACGGGGTGATGGCACTTGGCAAGTAGTTTCAGTTCCTACATTAGATG
>Ga0208299_1002066_pt1 | contig 14081 bp, 31 predicted proteins | sample 15_taG_FD_184089 | JGI IMG/M metagenome (GOLD analysis project Ga0208299, IMG submission 184089) | Marine viral communities from the Subarctic Pacific Ocean - 15_ETSP_OMZ_AT15312 metaG (SPAdes) (version 2) | ecosystem: Environmental > Aquatic > Marine > Oceanic | place: Pacific Ocean | collected...
TCTTTTCAAGTAATAGAAATTTAGATTCTTCTTCACCAATCCAAGAAATCATGTTTTGTTGATTAATAACTGACCTTAAACGATTAATCATAGAATTAATAAATTCATCTCTAGCTTTGGGTGTTGTAGCATAAACCCACTTATTATCTTTTTTTTGAAAACCTTTCATAGTTTTTTCAATTTCTTGAAGTAACTGCTCAGTGTTAAAAAAATTGTCCATAGTTGGTTTATCCATAACAGATTCACCTTTTCCTTCATGTGTTTCATACTCTAGAGAATCATTATCTAAATTATCCTCTTCAATAATATCATCATTTTCAGAGAAGTCTTCTTCATATTCTGGTTCTGGTTTAGTCTTAACCATAGATATATGTTAGAGTTAGAAGTTTATAAGTGTTTTTATAGAATAAGTATTAAAAAAATAAAAGTTAATTATAATTAATTAACTCCTGAAGAACCTGAACCAGGCATTTTTCCTCTAAAGAAGATAGCTAATAAAACAGCTACAATTACTAAAGCAGCAATTGTTGTGAATGGATTTAATACAGTACCAACTAATGTGTTAAAACTAGTTAAAGTTGTTGAAACTGTAGTGTTAGTTGCTGCAGGAACTGTTACGTCTCCTGAAAGAACTACATTTGCCATTACACCAATTACAATTAGTGCTAAGATTGCTAAAGCGTAACCACCTAGAACGATTCCTAAGATTGTTACAATAATTTTTGCTCCCATTGGAAGACCTTTGAATGTTTCTGAAACTGACATTTTTAAATATATCCCAAAGCTAGGCTTTGATTACTTAAAATATTGTTTACTTTGTTTAAAAAGGTATCGTGATTTTTAGTTAAAATAAATGATTTTTTATTTAATAAAGTTTATAAAACTCTAACTCTACAATATAATTATGAATGAAGACGTAAAGAGAAAGGATAATGTTGAAATTGAATGGAAGAAACACGACAGGTTTTACGACAGTTTAAATTTTAAAATGGATGAAATTTCAGAGATAGGAGAATTATGCTATATACAGAAAGATAAAATATATATTTATTTCGCTAAAGTGAAACATTTATTCAATAAACATTATGCATATATCTATAATCAACAAACTAAAAAGAAAAGATTAAAAGAAATTGAAAAAGTTTTATATAATCCCAGTTTTAGAAATGATTTAAATGAAAAAAGAGCTAATGCTGAAATTATGTTATTTAATATATTTGATAAGTTACAAGATATATATACCGAAATGGTTGAAGACTTTACAAACCCTGAACTTATTCCGAAACCAAAAATGAAAGAAGCTCAACCATGGGAAGAAGAAAAAGATACAAAAAAGAAAGTAATGTATAAAACAGTGGTGAAAATGTTTGAAAATGTCTGATTTTTATATTACTCAAAAAATGCCAGATAAAGATGGGAATTTATATCCATTTAAATTTCATCCAGTTTTATATTCTTTAATCAAAGGAGGAAAAGCTTTAATGGATGATAAAAGACATTTTTTTGGAATTGTTACTGGAAATGTAGGAGATGGTAAATCTACACTAGTTGCACAAATTGTTGCATTATGGGAGAAAGAAAATGGAAGAAATCTTTCTTTTGATAATGTAGTTTGGACGACAGAAAAGTTTGTAGAGAAAACAGATAGAGATGATAATAAAACTCATGCTATTTGGTGGGATGAAGCTATTCAAGGAGCTACAGGGAAGAAAGTTGCTTTAACTAAAGAAGGTGATATGCTTAAAATCTCATTAGTTACTAAAAGATTTAAACAACATTTCTATGTTTTGGTTGTTGATGAGATTGAAGAGTATTCCTGGAAATTAATTAAGATGGCTAATTTCTGGATTCATGTTCATACAAAATATAATGAAAGGGGTTATTTTAAATGCTGGGTTGATAAGAAAAAGATTAAAACTATTTATCAGGCGTTTAAATATTATAAATGGGATTGGAGTAGAATAACTATTACTCCTGACCTTATAGGAAGATTTAAAGATTATTTGCCAAAGTTATTTGATGAGGTTGAATATGATAAAAAGAAATTAGAAGAAACTCAAGTATTAGAAAAGAAAGATAAAGATGATAAAAAGAATTTACAATTTGAAAGAGTAACTAAAATGAAAGCTAAAGGCTTTAAACAAAGAGAAATAGCAGATATAGAGAACATATCGCAGCAAACTGTAAGTAAAATCTTACAAAATACTACTCACGCTTAAAGAGACTATATAATTAATAGACTATGGGACTAAAAATAAATTTTAAATCTAATAATAATAGTAATAAACCTAAAAATAATAATAATAATGGTATAATTAGTATTATATTTAGAGTAATCGGTGGTATAATAGAAAAAGTATTAGTATATATTATAGTAATTGGAGTAATAATAGGATTAATATATTATTTTAATCCTTCTTTATTCAGAATCATCTTCGGATTCTGAATCTTCATATTCATCTTCATCATCTTCCTCTTCAGTATAACCTAAATCTTCTACTTCATATCTCGCATAAAAGTCTAAGTACTCTTTAAATGATAGAGCTACGTTTTGATAGCCATCTTTCTCCATCTTCTTTCTTAGTTCAACGTAATTGTCAAACAAGACTTCAACAGCAATTTTATATTCTTCAGTTGCCATAATCTTTTCCATATAACTATGTTTATAAACTTTAATATTATATATTTAAATATCTATGGTAGAAGTAAAGAGAAAATTCTTAACTCGTGAACAAAGACGACGAAAAGAAAGAGAAGCTCAACAAATAAAAAAAAGAAGAATTGAGACTATACAATCTAAAGAAGTATTACAAAATAGAAGGGAGATTGAAAAGCTAAGAGATGATTTTATTAAAAGAAGGGAAGAAATAAAAAGAAATGATAGAATTACTAATAAGAAAAAAAGATTAAGAGATGCAGGAAATGTAATTAAAGCCTACCAACAAGTAATAGAAGAAATAAATAAGGGTAAATTAATTTCAAAACAAGAAGCAAAAAGATTTGCAAATGAAGTAGTAAAAGGTAAAAGAAGACTTAGAGAAGCTAGAGTTGAAGCTGTAAAATTAAAAAAAGCTTCTAAAGTAATTCCTAAACAAAAATTAAAAAGTCAAACTATTACAGTTATTACAAACCCAGAAGTATTTTTAAATTCTCAAAGTGATAAATACTTAAAGGCTAAAGGTTCAGAAAGAAAAAAAATTCAACAAAATTTAATAAAAAGTTATGGAAAAGATACTTTAAGCAAAGTTATAGAAGTTGCAAATTTAAAAAGAGATTCAAAAAAATTTACAATACAAGATATTCAAAAAATTGGAGCTAAATTACAAAAAAGAACTTCTAGAGTTACAGTAAGTGAAGTTCCAATTTTTAAATTACAAGTTAATACATTATTAAAAGAACAAAAGAAATCTACAATAAAAGGAAATTTTAAACCTTTACCTCTTACAGCTTCTTTACCAAAATATACTAAAGAATTAAAAAGATTAAATAAATTTAATGAAGATATTAAAAAGAAAATAACTGAAGTTAAAAAAATAGATTTAAAACAATTCAAACCAGGAACTTTTGAAAATATTGAAAATAAACTTTTAACTAAACAAACTGTAACACCAAAAGAAAAACAAGTATATTTAGCTCAAATAAGTAAATCTAATAAGAACTTAACAACTAAACAATTAAATCTAGGTAAAAAAATTGTATTATCTCCTGTTAATTATGGGCGATCTTTAGTAATTAGAAATCAAGCAGGAGAAAAAAACCCTTTATTTAATGACACAAAATCTTTTGTAATTGGTGTAAAAAAGGGAGCTGTTGACCCTCTAGTTGATTTAGTAAAAGGAACGGGCAAATTATCAATTAAAACTGTAAATTCTGCTTTTAATTATGGAAAAAGGTTAAGTTCTGAAGCTCAAAAAGGAAAATTTATTTTAGATGATGATATTATTAAACTTGTTAAAACAACTACTAAAGGAGCAAAGACAACAGCAGATAAAATAAATAAATTACAAAAATTTGTAAGAAAATATCCTTTACAAAGTGCACTAATAGCAGGAACTATTGCAGGAGCAACAATTTCAACAGTTTCAAAGAAAAGTATTAGTTTATATAAAAGCAATCCTCCTGAGTTCTTAGGGCAAGCAGTAGGGATACTTTTTGGACAAGTAGCTGTAATTAAAACAATAGGACTTACTGTAAGAACACTATCTAAATTAAATCCTGCTTATGTTAAAGAAGTAAATGGAGTATTTAAATTAAAAAATAAAAAACTTTGGACTTCTGTTAAGGATTTCTTGAAAGGTAAAAAAAAACAAATTCCTAAAGAATATGCTAAGAATCCAGATTTGATTTTAAAAAGTCAAACTGTAAAAAGTGGGTCTAGAAGTTTAGCTGAACAAACAGCTTTTGCAGGCAAAGAAGTTACAGCAGTAAATGCTGCTGCTGTTCAAATTACAAGTTGGATTAATAGAAAACAACTTATTAGAAAACCTATTCCAGGAGAAAAAAATTTTCCAGCTATTATTAAAAAAGCATTAGCACAGTTTGATTCAACAGGGAAATTACCTAAAAAAACATTTGCTATGGTAAATAAATGGTTACAAAAAAATGTAGCTCCTAATATTACTTTATTGGAAAGGTCTTTATATCTTGACCCTACTGCAGGATTAAGAGTAAGTAGACTTGGAATTAATAAAGAAAAAACAGCTTCACTTCTTGATATATTTAGAGGTAACTTTAGACTAAAAGGAGATAAACCACAAGTATTAATTTTTGAAAATGCAAAAGTTGCTAATTTTCCAAAGCAATTAAAAGATATTGAAAAAAAATTAAAAGCTAATAAAAAACTTACAACAGCTGAAACTAATAGATTAATTGCGTGGCAAGTTAAAACAGGTTCAGGTAAATTTAAACCTATTGGTTCAACTATTTATGCTGGTGGAAAAGAATTAGAAGTAACTTTAGCACCAGGAGAATTTATTAAAAGAATTAAAAGAGTTGGATTTACTTATATTAAAGGGAAAAAAGTTGATTTTGTTACGGCAGAAGTATATAAACCTTCAAAAGATTTATTAGATAAAGTTAATAAGGCAAATAAAGGAAAGCTTACAGATAAAGAAATTCTAGCTTTAGAAAAAGAGTTATCTAAAAAATTAGGAAGAAAAATGAGAGTAGAAACACCAAAAACAAGAGCTTCAAGGGTAAGGAGTACTACACAAAAACCAGTTTTGAGAGTTAGTGGTAAAACATTTAGAATTATAGAAACTGCTAGAAGAACTTTAAGAGCATCAAAAAGAACAACTAAAGCACCACCAAGAACAACTAAAGCACCACCAAGAACTTTAAGAGCATCAAAAAGAACAACTAAAGCACCACCAAGAACTTTAAGAGCATCAAAAAGAACAACTAAAGCACCTTCAAGAACAACTAAAGCACCACCAAGAACTTTAAGAGCATCAAAAAGAACAACTAAAGCACCACCAAGAACTTTAAGAGCACCATCAAGAACAACTAAAGCACCTTCAAAAACAACTAAAGCACCTAAATTAAAATTTGATTCCAAACTTCCAAAAGGAACAAGGTTAAAGTATGATATTAAATTTAAAGAACGTGGAAATGTTAAAACTAGAAAATTAGGTCTTCCATTAAATGCAGCAATTAAAAGAGGCTTTGGAGCTGTAGATAGAACAACTCAAGCTTCAGCACAATTAATAATAGTAGGAACTACTAAAGCTAAAGATATTGCATCTAAAGACGTTCAAAGACTAAAAAGTAAGTTTACAATTAGAAAAGGTAAAGATAAAACAGTATTAAGATTTGTTGAGAAGAATAAAAACAGAATTGATACACAAGGAGAAAAGAAAGGTCTTAAACTAAGTAAAGTATTGAAAAAGAAAAAGAAAAAATAATTATTTAATATATTTCCAATCTGATTTAAATAAAAAAACATCTCCTTTTGATGTTAATGTTGCAATATGTATTCTAGGAATTTTTTTTGTTCCATATATACTTCTAGAATTTAAAGGAGTATTTTTTTTAGCTAATGCCTGAAAAGTTATTACTCCTTGGTTTCTATCTTTAACTTCTTTTATTCCAGATAATCTTTTTTTAGTTTTTAATTTTAGATAATCTTTTAATATAGTATTTATTTTCACCATATAAGTATTTTTTAATTTCAATATTTATAAAATCTTCTTATTTATTTTTACCATTTACATAAATTACATCCTAAAATATGTAATGCTTCGGTGTTAAGATTTTCTAATACTTTATAATGTGAATCATCTTCTGCTAATATTTCTAACATTTCTTTTCTAGATTTCATTTTTGAATCTTTCTAAAGTATTTTGTTCAGCAAATCTACTTGAAACACTTATATTAACATTTTTAATAAAATCCTGTTTAATACTTGGATTATGAATCAAAAAGTTCTGAACACTTGGTAATTGAAATATTGTTTCTTTAATATCTGCGGAAGTATAGCCAAGTATTTTAAATTTTGTCACAAAAGCGGTTAAACTTTCTCCTAATATCTTTTTATAGTTAAATCTTTTAATTTTTGAATTATCTATACTTTGCGTTATTATATTCCAATCATTCATTTTCTTCTTCCTCTTCAAGGGTTTCCAATGCTTCTTTTACTTCATTTGCTGTATTAATATGATAAGACATTGCAACCATTCCATCTCTAACAGCTTCATATATGTCTTCTACATTTTCTACTGTTGCTTTATATTCTCTATGTTTATCTATAAATATTATTTCCATTTTATTTTAAAGTAATTTTTCTCTCACTTCTTTAAAGTGTTCTTCACAACATATAATTCCAATGTTAGCTTTATCAATTCTAAGATAATATATGTTTCCTGTCTTTTCAAATTCATCACATTTCTTACATCCCATTATTATTAATTGAAACCTCACATTCTTTTAAAATTCTAAATATTTTACCTTTAGTAAATTTATTTTCTTTAATTATTAATTCTTTAAATTTATTATAATCTATTTCCATTTTTATTTGCTCGTATAATTCAACTGCGCGTACTGAGTTGCTCCTAAGTGTCCCTCATAATAACCAAACATAAAACCTAAATTATATCCGATTAAATAAGCACTTACCAATAATAGTAATACTAAAACTATAATCCCAATTATTTTTTCATTTTTGTTAAACATTTTCTAATTTTAATTTATTGTTAAATCCATATCATTTGATATGCTATATAAGCTCCAAATATAATACCTAAAATATTTATATTAAAAGATAATTTTTCTTCCATAAAATAATAATGTGCTAAAAATATAAACCAATACATTGCCCAAAATAATATTATTACTAAAATACTAATAAATATTTTACCTATTATTTCATATATTTCCATTTTATTATTTTTAGTTAAGTTTATATATTATTAAATTCATATACTTATTTATGGTTAAATTTAAAAAAGGTGCAGTGAAAGGAAAAGTTTTGTTTATAGGTAATTCTAGAACTCTTGACGCAATAGGTAGATTTTCTACCTTTGGTAAAGACGGAGTGTTTAGTTTTTCGCCTGAATATAAAAAAAAAGTAGGTAAAAGTGTTTTTAAAACTCCTTTTAAAATTACTTCTAAATCATATAATAAAGAATCTGTATTAAATTTTATTAATAAAGAAATTGGAATTACTTTTGATGAATTTAAATTTTTAAGATAATTCATTTTATTAAATCCTCTAATTCTTTTATACTCCACGCATGACGGCCGAGATTAGTCTTTTTATCTTGATTAACTAAATAATCTCTCATGCATTTTATTGTTTCTATAATTAAATCTTCTTCACTCCAACTATTTAAAGTTTTAAATTCTTTTATTTTTAATATTTCCATTTTATTATTGATTTGAAAGTTTTTTGATATTCTCTTCCAATGCTAAAATTTCCCCCTCTAACATCACTATTACTTTTTTTTTAAATTGTTTTAATTCAATTAATCCTTTTAATTTTTCTTTTGTTTTCATTTTTTATTTTAAAGAAATTCTTCACACCATTTTAGAAATGAATCATAACAATTATTACATAATTGATATTTTGAATTAATCTTTTTATTTGATTCAATAAACATAAATCTTACTGATTTAATTTTAGTATATTGAAATAATTGGTTTACTTTTTCAAAATCATCTCCTATTTGTGTTTTACATCTATCACAATAATATATTTCTCTTTTCATTTTTTATTTATCCGTAAACTTTTTAATTAAATCTTTTCTAGCCGCTACATTTGAGGTTTTAACATAATTAACTGCTGTTTGGAGATTATTCCAACCCATATAATAGCAAAGTGTACTCTCAGTAACTCCTGCATATACTAACATATTAGCATAAGTACTTCTAAGCGCATGAGGATGTAAATGAAATTTATTTATTTTAGCACCTAACATTTTCATTATTTGATATGCTCTTTGTCTAGAAAATCCTAAACCTTTATTAGAGATGAAATAACTTCTTACTTTTTCACCAATACCTCTATCTAAAAAAAATACTTCCCTTTTACCAGCTAATGTTTTTGGCTTCCAGTCTCTTTTCAGATTAGATAAATCTCTTGCTTTATCAGGAATATTTAATAATATACCCTCATCAGTCTCTTTAAACCATTCATATCTAACCTGTAATGCTTCAGATACTCTTAAACCTGCATTCATCATTAAATGAATTAAAACTTCATATCTGTATTTAGTTTCAGGTTGTGCATTTAATGAATTTACTGCTCTAAGTAATTCTTTTTTTTCATTATCTTCTAAAGCATTATCTTTAGAATGTTTTATTGAATGTTTTTTTTTAACTTCTATGGTTTCGCCTTTCACGATAAATTCTTGAACCATAAAGAATATATGTTCTTGTTATTTATAAGGTTTTTGTTAAATTGTCCTTATCAAATATAATGTTAAGTAAAAGTATTTAGCAATAATCATAATAAGTTAATTTAGAATAAGTTTGTTATTTAGGAACTTTACAAAATAAAACAAAAAGAAAATTATTTATTTTTTAATTATTTAACTTTCACCTATAATAGAACATTGCCATCCAAAAGATCTTTTTATACAATTTAATCCTTCTGCTTCATTTGAAGTTACTAAATCTACACCTCCTTGAATTAATAACCTATTAGCACTAACACCACAAGAATTATACTTAAAAGTTACATCTCTGGAACCTGATTGTCCAAATAAATATAATAAATCTCCCTCTGTACCTCCTGAAACACAATCTAAATCATCACTTGCAGAGTTACTCTCAGTGTCTACTGTATGATAAGAGTTAGTTATAGTTATATCTCCTGAAGAAATTGTTAATTCTTGTGGTGATCCTAAATTAATAATTCCTATTTCGGTTATATCTTTACTTTTAAAATCCCAAGTTCCTAAATAATTCATTGTTGCTCTTAAATTATCATCACTATAAAACTCAATTTCACTAGCAGTATTATCTGAATTATCTCCTTTAATTTTTAGTCCAGTTTCAAAATCATTATTATTTCTAATTCCAATTCCTGCTAATCTTTGAGTATTATTAGAATTAGCAATTAAATGTGCTCCTTCTTCATTTACATCAAGATTATCTTCTTTTCTCAATAAAAAATCACCAATTCTATTCTCAAATTCTTTTACACCCCATAATTTACCTGAATTAGAATCATAAGCAAAACCATTTGAAGTATCAAAAACTAAATCAACTCCTCCAGTTGCATTATCTTCTCCATTAAATGTAATTTGACCATCCGCAACATTATACACATAATTTACAGCAGTTCCATTTATACCATAACCATAATTAAAATTATCAAACCAAAAATTTGATCCATGTTTAACTTTCACTCCATTATCTAATTTATTAATTCCTAATTCTATACCATTAGCTCTACATTTAGAATTATAACATAATATTCCTGTTGTTGCATTACTTTCTTCAAAAGTAATTTTATTAAATCCAATCTCAGAAGAATCATAAGCTCCAATACCTGATAGTTCATTATCATAAGGATTACTAGTTAATATTGAAAAACCATTAAGTTGAATTGTACCATAACCCCCATCAAAAGTAAAACTATTTACTTTTACACTTATAGGATTTGTTATATTTCCTTCAATTATAAGATTAGAACTTTCATCTCCTTCATTTGGATTTGTATGTGTTGAAATAAAAAAAGGAATTAAAACATCTTCATTATATGTACCTGCTTGAACTTCTATTTTATAATCGTAATTAATAAAAAAAGGTATCGTATTCACTGCTTCTTGAATTGTTGTATAATCGCAACCAGAAGTGCAAACAGATAAAATTTTTTGTTCATTTAAATGAAAAGATCTATTTATAGATTCATTTGTGTTACCAGTATGACTTACAAAATTAATTTCATCAAATGTTTGGCTTCCATCAGCTAAACATACATTTACTGAATCATATTGTAAAATACCTGCTACATCCTGCAGTACTCCTGCATTTGCAGTCCCCAAAATTGCCATTATACTAAATAAAATTATAATTAATTTTTTCATTTAATAGAATATAGAATTAAATATTTAAATACTTTATTATAAAAATAAAATTAAAAATTTCCTAACTTTTTTAAGAAATCAATACAATCTTTACAAAAACTACTATTTTTAGATTGCATTTCCTTTCTACATCTTCTGCATTTCATTCTTTTAATCCGTCATCAATCATCCAGTATTTAATAATTATCATTCCCAACATACTGCTAAAACTCATAATCGCCATTATATTATTTGTAATTATAAAATACAAACTATATAATGTTGATAAAATAAAAAAAACTTCTGGTTCATAGTTATTATATATCATTTTTTATTGAAATAATGAATCATTGTAAATATAAATATTACAATGTTTACAAGTTAAATTATAACCTGCCATATATTTAACTCTCATCTCCTGAGTAAATTCTTTATTGCAATTTGGACATTTCATAGTTTATTTTAAACCAAGTGGAATTACTTCGTATTGTGTTTCTCTTAAAATAATTTTAAATTTACTTGTTTCTTTAATATGTTCATTAATAGTATTTAAAACTTTCTTAGAAATAGACCATATTTTATTTATCCCATCAATACAAATTTTAATATCATATCTAGCAATAATTTTTTTTTCGCCATCTTTCTCAAATTCAACAATTCTTTTTTCTACTTCATCAGTGATAATTTCAATATTTACAGGGATTCCTAAAGCAAATTTTGCATATTCTCCTTCCAATTCTTTTTTTAATTCTTTACTTCCTAGTTTAAATTTATCTGTCATTTTATATAAGTACGGCGTAACGCCTAAATATATATTAGAGTTACAACTTTATAAACCTTTTTAGAAATATTTAAATACTATTAAATAATATTATAAATTACAATGGAAAGAATAATAAGAAAAATATGGCTGAATAAATCAACTAAACAAAAAATGCTAACTATCCCAATTTCAAGTAATTTGAAAGAAGGTGATTATGTGGAAGTTATAGGGCTTAAAAATGGAAAATAAAAAAAAGGGCTTCAGGGGCTCAGGTAACCTGAGCCCCTCAGAGGGTTTTTTTGAAAACATGTATTTTAAGGAGAAATTTTATAATAGAATATTGAAAAGAGCAGAGTGGTTTAAGTGTGCTACAGTATTAGGTTTAAAGAATTTTACATGGTTTAAAGAATTAGAATTAGACTTTGGAGTTCATCCTTCAATAGCTAATCAATTTATATTAGAATGTAAACAACATGGTTTAGTTGTTTCTAAATTATTAAGCGAATTAGATAATTTATATTATGAAGCAATTCTAAGAACTAAGACTGTTGCTTTTTATAATCAAGTAAATAATATTAATATATTAACATTAACACCTGATGGAATTGAGTTCTTTAAATGTTTTCTTGAAGAAAATAAAGAATATATTGAAAATAATAATCACCTTAAATTTAATTATGATGAAGTAAATAATAAAATAAAATATTTACTAGTATGTTTAAATAAGATTAAAGAAGAAGAAAGTATTCTATTACCACGTAAAGTAAAATATCCTAGAATTGGAGTTATAGAAAGAGATTCAGAAGCTTTAAGACAAAGAAAGATAGATATAGAAAAAGCTAATTTAGAATTTAGGCAAGAATTACTTCAAAAAAAGAAACAAGAAGAATTAACATATAAAGATAAACAATACCTAGTAAAAGTAAAAGATAATAATTCTCTAGTTATAGCAGAGAATAAAATAAATAAAAAATATAAATCAAAAACTGAGTATGAAGGGATACATTCTCATTTAAATTCACAAGAAATAGAAAAAATTAGATTAGGAGTAAATAAAGAAGAACAAAAACAAGTTGAAAAAGAATATAAAAATGAAATTGAAGAAAAAATAAATAAATTAAATAATTATCAAAAGTATATAGGGAAAGGTTATCATAATGAAAAAGATAAACCAAAAGATGAAGCTTTAGCTTTTTTAGATTCTCTTTAATGTATCCATTTTAAAGTTACAAGAAACAAATATATACTTACTAGACCATAACACTATTACAAATGGCAAACTTACATAAACTAGGATTAAAAGTTTTAAGAAAATTACATAAAGTAATTGGAGCTACTCTTAACGAGAGAATATTTACAGAAAAATTTGTAAAGTCTAAATATGTATATGTTTATATTAAATTAGAAAGATGATAATAAATAAAAATTTAATAGTTAGATATAATTATCAAGAAGCGAAAGAAAACGTAAAAACATACGATTTAAATGATTTAAAAGTTGAATATGCAAATGCTTGTATAAAATACAAAGAATTTGATTGCTTACATTGGCTAAGTTATAAAAGATTAATTCGTAATGAATTACTTAAACGAGAAAATGAAACTTTATAATATAAATAACCCCCAATTATGTATAAAAGCAGATTTCCCCCCTTTAAGTACAATATTATATTTAGAGGAAGAAGAAAAAGAGGAATTATAAAATGAATAGAGAATTAGATAGAGAATATAATAAAGCAAGATATGAAGAGTTTAAGAGATTACAAAATCAATTAAAAGGAATTAAAAGTGAGATTGAAAGTTATAATCATTTAATTAAAAATTTAGAATTAAAAGCTAAATTAAAAGAAATGGAAATGGCACAATATAAAGATGAATGGGTTTTAAGAACTCAAATTGATGTAATTGATAAGTGGCAAGGTAAAAGAAGACCTACTGGTTGTAAATGATTAGTAAATTAAAAAAAATAATAAATAGAAATAGAAAAATGATATTTTATAAAAAAAAAAATGAATATAAAATTCCATTACCAAATTTAATTTGTGGTAATAAAGAAAATTTAGAGCAACTATTAATAGATAGTTTTGAATTATATGCTTTTAGTAATCAAGTTTCTAAAAAAAATGATTGTATAACTATTTATGAGCCAAAAATAGATGAATATATGAAAAAATATAGTTTAAATTTAATGCAAACTTGTGAAAATTTAAATAAAATTAAGATATATAGTTTATTATCTAGAGTTGAAGAACAAAGAAAAGATTATTATTAAAAATGCAATCAACATATGAATTATTAAAAGAATGTGAATATGAATTAGATATATTAAATGGTGTTTATGGTACTAAACAAGGGTATTGTATATTATGTAAAACTATTAAATATGATGGGAAAGTTGGATTAATACATGAAGATGATTGTTTAATTATTAAATTAAGAAATCAATTAAAAGATTATAAATAAAATGAAACAAAATAATTGTATATTATGTAAAAATATAGGAATCTTTTTTCCTGAACAAAAAACACATTTGTGTTTCTTTTGTTATGCAGAGTTAGCGTGTAATAAGATATATAAAGCTTAAAGTCGCAATTATATTACTATGTCAAGATATATTAACAAAAAACAAGTTAAAGAATACTTAAATGATAAAGAATTTAAGATGGGTGCAGATTTACATGAAGTTATAGATGAAAAGATTGAATATATGTTAAATGAAGCATGTGAAAGAGCAAATCAAAACTCTAGAGTAGTAGTTTTAGCTAGAGATTATTAAAACAAAAACTATATAAATAATAAAATCTCTAATAA
>Ga0208299_1002068_pt1 | contig 14074 bp, 8 predicted proteins | sample 15_taG_FD_184089 | JGI IMG/M metagenome (GOLD analysis project Ga0208299, IMG submission 184089) | Marine viral communities from the Subarctic Pacific Ocean - 15_ETSP_OMZ_AT15312 metaG (SPAdes) (version 2) | ecosystem: Environmental > Aquatic > Marine > Oceanic | place: Pacific Ocean | collected...
TCAACACAAGATGACCAAACTGAATGGACACCTTCTGCTACTAATACAGCAGGTTCGCAAAGAATTGTTGGTGGTAGTGAAATAGTTACGGCTGTTAGAACAAGAGGTCAAATACTTGTTTTAAGTGATACATCTGCTCACGGTATGTCATTTATTGGAGCTCCATTTGTTTTTGGATTTCAACAACTTGGTTCTAATTGTGGTGCTATTAGCCCACACTGTGCAATTGATGTTGGTGGCGTATCGTACTGGATGAGTAGCGAATCATTCTTTGTATTTGATGGTACTGTAAGAAAATTACCTTGTGCTGTTGAGGATTTTGTATTTGATAATATTGATACAACACAATATGAGCAAGTGTGGGCAGGTTCAAACTCAGCTTATGGTGAGGTAATGTGGTTTTATTGTTCAACTGCATCAAACCAAGTTGATAGATATGTTATATTTAACTATCAAGAAAACTTGTGGTACACTGGAAGTTTAGATAGAAGTACATGGATAGACTCTGGAACATATTCATTGCCTTATGCAACTAAATACGATGGCAGTGCAAATACAACTGTGTATGTTCACGAAAGTGGTAAAAATGATGATGGCTCAACTATGACATCTTATATTGAAAGTGGAGATTTTGATATTGGTGATGGTGAAGACATGATGTTTGTTAGAAAATTAATACCAGATTTTAAAGACCAAGTTGGCAATGTAAATATAAGTTTAAAATCTAGATATTATCCTAGTGATACACAAACAACTAAGGGGCCATTTTATTATTCTACATCAACACAAAAAATAAATCCTCGTACAAGAGGAAGACAAGTTGCTGTTCGATTAGAAAGTAATGGATATAATGGAAATAATAATGATGCAATTGGAGAAGATTGGCGTTTGGGTACGCTTAGATTTGACGTGCAACCAGATGGAAAAAGATAATGAGTAAAATAACAAATGTAAGATTACCGTCTCCGTCACCACAATATAATGTACAACAACAAAACGAATTAGTTCGTGCTATAGAAACAATTATATTAACTTTAAATACAAGTTATACTGCTGAAGAAAATAAAGTTGTTATGGAACGAGTTAATTTTTTATTGGCTGATTAATGTCAACAAATACATATACAAATGCAAAAGCTGTTTTAAGAGGTAATACAACTGTTTACACTGCTCCATCAGCAGGAACGGCAATTGTTAAATCAATTAGAGTATCAAATGATGACACGGCAAATGACAGAACAGTTAAAATAACAGTTACTGATACTTCTTCTAATGTTTTTACTTTAGAAACAGAAAGAACTATTCAAAAGAAAACATCAGAAGAATTATTAAATAGTTATTCATTTTCTGCTTCGCCCATAATATTAAAATCATCAGAGATTTTAAAGGCTACAACAACAGGAAGTGATGTACACATCATAGTATCAATATTGGAGATGACGTAATGGGATTATTTGATTCAATAAAAAAGATTGCAAAAATAGCCGCACCGATAGTTGGGGCAGGCATTGCTAACTCTTTACTTCCCGGTTCAACTTTTTTTGCATCAGCTTTAGGTGGTGGTATTGGTTCTCTTTTAACAGGAGCAACACCCGGTCAAGCATTAGCAACTGGTTTATCGGCGGGTGCAGGAGGTAAACTTGGTGCAAAGTATCTTGGTGGATTAGGTAAATTTGGTATTCCTTTAGGAGCGGCGGCAGGTGCAAGTATTCCTACTATATCAAAAATGCAAATGGATGATATGATGGAAAAAATGCGTGAAGCAAATCCAGATAGAGATGATAAAGCATTAGAGGAGTTAGTTTTACGACAGATAGCAAGTGCCCCATCTAACTATGAGGGGTATGAGGATATGCAAGTTCAGAGTGATTTAATTCCATTAGCAAATAGAGCACAGGGTGGAATTATGGATTTACGTCAGCAAGGTGGATTAACACTAGGGCCGGGAACAGAAAAATCAGATGATATTCCTGCAATGCTTTCAGATGGTGAATTTGTTATGACAGGTAAGGCAGTAAGAGGATTTGGAAATGGTAGTAGACAAGCGGGTGCAAAAAAATTATACAGTATGATGCATCAAGCGGAAAAAAATGCTACAGGTTAAGAGACCAAGATACGATGAATTAAAAGAAACACTACAGTTACTACTAGTGTTTAGAGAAGAGTTTTCAGACATATATCCAGAGGCAGATATAGGAAAGGTTGCTGTTACAATACAGCATCACTTTGATAATGGATTTATGTGTAACGCTTACGTTGACCAGAGATTAGTTGGTACAATTGGAGCAATGCCATCCGAGTGGTGGTTTAGTGAGAAAAAGTTTTTAGCGGAGACATGGTTCTATGTTTTACCCAAACATAGAAATTTTAAAATTGTAAGGGGATTATTAAATAAAATGAAAGATTATGCAAAAAATAAAAAGTTGGTTTTACAGCTACCTATTAGTTCGGGAAAAGATTCGCCTGCTTTGTATAAAAAATTAGGATTTAAACATATGGGAAATATTTGGAGGTATGAATAATGTGTTTCGGAACACCAGTCTATCAGACAACAGAAAAAAGTCAGTTACCGCAATTTTTAGAAGATGCGTATAAAAAACTGGCACAACAATCAACAGCAATAACAGACCCATCGGTAAAGTATGTTCCGTATGGTGGACAACGTCTATCTCCACTTACAACAGAACAACAATACGCAAGACAGCGTGGCTTTGAACAAGCTAAAGCGTATGAACCCGATTTAGCTATGTCGAGGGGATTAACATCTCTTTCTATGCAACCAATTTCACAATCAGACATTGAACAGTATCAAAATCCTTATTCCCAAATGGTTACTAAAAATGTTTTAGATGAAATGCAGAGACGTAGTGATATTGCAGGTCAACAGACTGCCGATGCGGCCGTTCGTGCAGGAGCCTATGGTGGCTCACGATATGGTGTACAGGAAGCAGAAAGAGAAAGAAACTTGCGTGACCAACAAACTCGAACTGCGGCTGAATTAGGACAACAAAATTATCAGCAAGCACTTGGTGCGGCTCAAGCACAGAAAGCACAACAGCTATCTGGTGGAGCGGCATTCGGTAATATTGCAGGGCAACAAATGTCATTAGGTCAGCAGGGTATTCAAGGATTAACACAAGCGGGTATGTTAGGACAAGGTCAACTACAAAAAGGTATGGATATTGCATATCAAGACTTCTTAAAACAACAACAATTCCCGTATACTCAAGCGTCAACACTCAGTAACTTACTGTCTGGCGTTCCGGGTCAACAAATGGCAACAGTCTACAGTCAACAGCCGGGTCAAAGTATGGCACAGCAACTAGCAGGTCTAGGTATGGCAGGGGCAGGAATGTATGGAGCGGCTCAAAGTGATGCAAGATTAAAAGAAAATATTGAATTAATTGGTCAATCTCCATCTAACATTAATATTTATTCATTTAAATATAAAGGTAAAGACGGAAAATATGAGGGTGTTATGGCACAGGAAGTTCCTTGGGCTTCATTTGAAGATGAGAATGGATACCTCATGGTTGATTACTCTAAATTAGATGTAGACTTTAGGAGATTAAATTAATGAAAAAATCAATTGGTTTAACAGCAGACGTATCAACTTTTAATACAACTCTACCTCAGACTAGACACCTAAATTATTTTATGAATACAAATCCAAGAGGATTTGCAAAGGGTGGAGATGTTAAGGCGGGTATACCAAACTATCCTAACCCCAACGTAACCAGTGGATTTCTTCCTATGGCTCTTGGTTTTGATAATGGTGGAGAAGCTGATTCATATTGGAGTAAATTATATAAAGCCGCAGTAAAAGTTGTTGCAGGATATCTAGGTAAAGATGAAGATGATGAAAAAGTTCAAGAAACAGCTAAAAAATTTATTGGCACTGAGGAAGGTAAAAAAATAGCTGAACAAATTATTCAATCTGAGCAGGGTGAATCATCGGGTGCCCCACAAGATACTGGAGCACCAATTACACCAGAGGTAATAACAATACCAGAGGTAAATAACGAATCAGTAATTGATAAACCTAGTAATAGACAACCGCCGCTTGATGCTCCTAAATTAGTTGCACCAAAAGATACAGTTACAGAAAATACTATTCCGGGTGGGTATTACGGTGCTCCTCCTGCAAGTAGTCAAACTACTCCGGGAATTGGGCCAAGATTAGAAACATCTCCGGGAGAATCTAGTGGTGCTCCACAAGATACAGGAGGCATAACTGAAATTAAAAAAGAAAAAGCAGGAATGTTTGACCTTAATGAAGATGGCGTGGTTGATGCAAAAGATTTAGAATTTGCTTATCAAAATGGTTTAGAATGGGCAATTCCGGCACTTAAAAAAATATTAGATATAGTAGAAGATTGGAACCCAGATGAACCAGAAAAAATTGTACCAGATTCACCAGAAAAAATAATTCCAGAAGGCCCGAATGTTGATAAAGAAACAGAAATAAAAGAAAGTGAAGAACAAGAAGATAAAAAAGAAATAAAACCAGAATTAAAAATAAAACCACAACCAGATGGTGGTGGAATTAAAGAATTACCAAAAATTTCTGAAGAACAAATCAAAAGAGATAAAGAAGACGAACAAACTGGTTTGTCAGTAGAAGACCAAAAAACTCTTAAATTAGCCGCTAATATAAACGCAGGCGGAGACGGAGGAATTGAAACATTAAAAAATAAAAAAGATGTACCCGCTTGGGCTTTACCAATGATGTCAGCAGGTTTTGCTATGATGGCTTCTAAAAACCCTAATTTTCTAGGGGCTCTAGGTGAGGCAGGTCAAGCAGGAGTTGAATCTTACTCTGCACAAAAGCAAGCAGAAGAAGATAAACTAGATAAAGAAGCAGAAAGAAAATACAAAGAGTCTATGGCTGAATACTACAAAGGCAGAGAACAAAAACCAGATATTAAAATTCTAACTGTAGATGGAAGAGGAGTTTATCACAAATGGGATAGTAAAACACAAAATTATGTTTCATTAGATAAGGTAGCAGTTCCAAGTGATGCTGAAATAGCAACAGAATTAGAAACACTGTATGGAGCAGACCTATGGAATATTAAAACTTTTGATGAAAAACAAAAACTTATTACAGAAAAAAGAAATCAATATCTTGGTATTGCATCAGATAATGTTACATCGGGTAATAAAGCCGCTGAAGGTGGTGGAGGAGATTGGCTTAAAGAGTGGATAGATAAAATTGAAAGTTGGAACCCAGATAGAAGCGATTAAGGAGATAGCATGGCAACAGGCTTAGATTTAATTCGGGAAGAAAACCCTGCTTTAGCTTTAATTCCAGATGATGAATTAATAGAAATAATATTAGAAGAGTATCAAGGTGATTTAGACCCCGACACATATGTAGAATCATTATTAAATGAGATGCCAGTGGAGTCTCCCGTTGTTGCCCCAACACAGGGTGCAGTAACAGGTAAAAGACCATACGCAATGGCGGGTTCAGACCCAGATGACATTGGTTACGGTGAAGCATTTGCAAGTGGATTAAAATCCATGTGGCAACGAACATGGGGGCCAAACATTACTTACCTTCGTGGTGGTATTGCCGGATTAATGGGTAATGAAGAAAAAGCCGCACAATTATACCAACAAGCAAGAGAACAAGACCAAGCAATTCTTAGCAACAGTCCCTACCTCTCATTTGAGCAAGCAACAAAAGGCCCAGATGCAGGTGTAGATACATTTGTTAAGTGGGGATTACAACAGGCAGGTATGTCTCTACCATACACTCTTATGGGTGGAGTTGGTGGATTAGCAGGTAGAGCGGCATTAAAAGGTGTGATAGGTGCAACAGCAGGAACAATGACTGGTGCAACGGCTACATTTATACCACAAACAACCGCATTCAATATAGCTAGACAGCAAGAAGAAGTAGAGAGAGGTAACCTAGATGAGGTTAACGAAGCTAGAGCATTAGCCACAGCATTACCGCAATCTATACTAGAGTCTGCTCTGTATCCAGTATTAGGTAAATTATTTGGCCCGCTTGGAAGAACACAATTTTCTAATGTAATTAATAGGGCAACACTAGGAAGAGTTGCTAAAGGTTCTACAATTGGAGCCGCAACAGAGGCAATTACAGAGGTTGGACAGCAAGCATTAGAGAGACAGCAAGCAGGATTACCTTTAGATAGTGAAGATGCAATAAGAGAATACAAAGAGGCGGCGGCGGGAGCGGCCTTTGTTGGAGGTTTATTTGGTGGAGCTACAACTACAGCAGGTGAAGCAGTTAGAGCCGTACAACCAAAAACACAAATAGAAGAACCAAAAGTACAAGAGGGTATACAAGAGAAGCCAGAGGCTACTGTACTACCAGAACAACAAAAAGAACAATCAGTTAACCTAGCTAAAGAAGAAGAAGTTAAACCTGCTACATTTAATGTAGAGCAACAGGGTGATAAATTTGCACTTAATAGAATAGATGATACAGGTAAAAAAACAACTGTTGGTGGCCCGTTTAATACTCAAGAAGAAGCCACAGCAAAGCAACAAGAAGTAGAAAACCAGAAAAGTAAAGTATCACAGCAGACATTTTTTACAAAAGATGAAATTATTAAAGAAAATCCTGCTATAGGAAATATCATTAATGAATTAGAAGAGCAAGGGAACACTATAGCTCCTCATGTAAAACAAGTTTACTTTCAAAAGAATTTAGCTTTACCTAAAGGTGACTTTACTAATGTACAGGCATCTGGGGGAACATCAAACTCAATCGTTGATGGTTGGTTTGATAGAACAAGAGACTACGTTGCAATTGGTACAGCAGATTTATCTAAGGCATCAGAAACTGTAGCACACGAAAACTTTCATGCATTACAGAGACGAATAGACCAAGGCTATGCAAGTGGTTTATTTAAACAGGATGAGCAAGCGGCATTAGATTCTTATTTTCCAGATAATCAAAGCGTTGCTAGTATTCCTCAGAGTGTTCAAAAGGGATTAGGCAAGGATGTTATGGCTCGTCTTAAAGAGAGACACGCTGACAGACCACTTAGTTCTAGAGAAATGCAAGCGTACGCATTTGGTGCTTATAGTTCACTTAAAGCACAAGGTAAAAGATTAGCCGCACCTAACCCAGTCATTCGTGCATTCCAGAGACTTTTTGAGTTAATTAAAAGAGCAGGAAATGTATTTAGAAAAAACAAAGTTAACAGCGTACAAGATTTATTTGAGAAAGCTAGAACTGGTGAGATAGGTAAGAGAGCAGTACCAAAGAAGGGTATTGAAAAATTACAGACTGAGGGAATAGCACAGGCGGAAGAAGTAGCCGCTAAAGGTTTAGCTCCACTTACTAGCACTAAAGATTTAGCTTTAACAACTCCAATGTTTGATAAGAAGACAAAAAAAACATTTAGTTCAATAATTCCTAACATTTCTCCTATTGGTAGGACAGTTGCAAATCTATCATATGATAGAGGTTTAGGTGGTGTTAGATTACAAAAGGCTATTGAGCCATACGCAAAGAATGCAGTATCTAAAATTGATGTAGATGGTAGCGTATACTCAAAAGCTCTAAGTGACATACAATCAAACGAAACTGAATTAAATCAAAATAAAGAATACATAAGTATAAGAGATGCAGAGGGTAACAGCACAACTCTTGGTGATACATCTGGTAGATTTGTAAATAGGGATTACGGACAAGCAGAATTAGAGAGACTCGGTAATGCTTACGGCACTCTATTAAAAGTACAAGCACCAACAGTAGATTATTCTTTATCTAGAGTTGAATTTAGAGAACAAATTAGAAATAATGATGATGCATTTGGTAAAAAATATAAACTTAAAACTGCTTTATCTGATGGATTAAAAGAAAATTTAAGTAAGATAGGTATAGCATTAGACAAAGAACACGCAGAAACATATGGAGTTATTAATCAAACTCCAAGATTTGTTAAAGGTAAAATTGCAGAAGAAGACCAACAAATATTTGATGATGCTGTAGAGGCAGGATACCAAGAAGTAAAATATCAATTAGGGTTGGGTGGAGAAACAAAAATATCTGGGACTGGATGGTATAACAAAGCAATTACAGATACTATTGAAAGAGTAAAAGATATTCTTCCACAAATGAGAGAGGGTTCAGTTGAAGAACAAATAGATAAGGAATTACAATTTAAGTTATTCTTAGCTTTATTTTCACCACAGGGTGGCCCTACTCAAAATTTAGATGTAGCAACACAGGTGTTTAAAGAATATTTAGAAACTGGTAAAGCTGTAACAAAAAAATCTTTGTTTGTTGGTAGTTCTAAATTTGGTGTATCACATCAATCAATGGTAAGTAGTCTAAAATTAGTTGATTACTTATCTAAAAAACACGGAAAGAAACCGGGTGATTTAAAAAATTATTTATTTTCAACACAAACATATAAACAATTAGGTAAAGAAAAACTAGATTCTGGATTTTTTAAACCTGCAAAAAATCAAAAAAAACAAGAGTTAGATTACTCTGAATTATCTGATGTAAACAAAACATCTTTTAATTCTGAAACAGGTAAAATGGAAGATTCTATTTTAATGCCTGCCTATATGTTTGGAGAAAAAGTTGGAACATTCTTTTTAAACTTTAATGAGATTGAGGGTGTAACAAAAGACAGATGGTTCTCAAGACACTTCTATAGACAGTTTGGTCAAGTTGGAATAGCAAGAAATCCTAAAACTGGTAAACCTCTTAAATCTGAAACTAAAATGGTTAAGGATATGGGTGGTAAAAAAGTAGAAAGAACTTACCCACCGGGTCACGACCCAGTAACAAAATTAAGAGATGTTCCAAAGGCAAATGACAGAAAAGTTATGGAGCTTTACGTTGAGGGAGTTAAACAAAAAGCTATAGATGATGGATTACTTGAAGGTGAAGATGCAACAAGACAGAACGTACAAGCTATTTTATGGTATTTTGAGCAGGGTTTATACACTGATTTAGGTTTAAAATCTGTTCCAATTGACTATGTACAAGCTGTAGAAGCACTTGAAAATAAAATTAAAAATGATATAAAAACTGGAGGACAAAGTTATGGACAATTCTACGATACTAAACGCATCAAGGGCACTGCTACTGATGTCAAAACAAAAACCAAAACAAAAGAAGAAGAACTCTCAGTCAGCGAAAGAAAAGAAACAGAAAAGTTAAAATCTGATTTAGAATTATCTGTATCACCAGATACTGCACTAAGAGACACAGACATTGATGCATTTCAAGAATCTGGTAGTGATGTTAGTGCTTACAGTGCAAAAGAATATAACAAAGCAAAAATAACTAGAGGCCCATTAGTTGGACACTGTGCGGCTTGTGCTTATGTTTTACAAAAAAATTATGGTGGTGATATTTATAATGTTATTGTTACACCTAGAGAGGGATACAACACATCAAGAGAAAAACACTATTTTAATAAATTACCAAATGGTAACTTTATAGATTTAACTGGTGAGCAGTATGGTAACGAAGGAATAACTCCACCCCAAGATTTTATTAATAGAGCAAAAATTAGTAAGTATCAGTGGGGAAGGTTTGACCCAAGTAAGAGTGATAAAGAAAATAAAGAAATTGCAGGTGTTAAATCTGTTAATTCTAAGTTTATTAAATTTGAAGAAAATGTAAGTAAAAAAAGATTAGCCGCAACAGGATTTGGAATGAGTCCAAGAGCGGCATTAGGTGAACCAGAGTTATCCGTATCTGAAAACTTAGAAGATGTAATACCTACAGAGTTTTCTGTATCTGGTAAAAAATTAAATGCGGATAATGTTAATTTAGTAATTAACGAAGATATAAGTTCCGAATTTACAATCAATAAAACCTTTGACGAACAAGTAGGTACTATTCAATTACTACAGCGAGATGCCAAAGAAAAATTAAAACCTATTGAAGGTGAGGGTGATGGCACTGGAAGGTTTCTTATAGGAATTGAATATGATGGAGAAGGAGTTGGTTATGTTATGGGTGGTGTTACAGAAAGTAATACAGCCTATATTCACATGGCTCAATTGTTTGATGAAGATAATTATGCAAGCCCGAGTTTATGGAAAAAAATAGCTAAAGAATTAAAAAATAAATTTGGAGTAACAAAGTTTTCTGGTTTAAGAATAACAGGTACAAGAAACACAGATAATTTTGTAGGTAAAACAATTTTTGTATCAAGAGATACAGAACAATTTAATGTATCCGAGTATAATGAATCAAATGCAGTAGAGTATTCAGTTAGTGATAAATTACTAAGTGATAAAGAAATACAAGATTCACAGTTACCATCAAACGTCAAAGCAAAATTATTTTTAAATAGAGATATTAAAAAAGGTACGCCAGTATCTGTTAGACCTAATTTAAATGGTAGAGTAATAAAAGGTGAAGACAAATTATTTGTACAAACAATTCATCCGGGCAATGATTTAAATAAAGCATTAGCATACGATGGTGCAGTAACACTTACTAATCCAGAATTATATGTAAGTCAGCGTGCTAGAGCTAACATTGCATCTAAAAAACAAAATAAGTTTCCTATGGCGGCAGGTAGAGGATTATACTCTACAAAAGAGCCAAGTCTAGAGGGTCAAATATTAAACTTTAATCCTATGACTGGACACTTGTTTGTTGATTCTGGTGGATACGCAGTTAAATCAATTAAGGGTGATGCAACTTTCTTTAATACAAAAGTTTATACTACTGGTGAATTAGAATACTACACACCAGAAAATGCACCAAAACCATTGGATGATATAGAAACTAATGTTTTATTTAAACCTAGTGAAGATATCGAAATGGATACTCTCTCACAAGAACAGTTAATTAAATATGGTTTAGAATTTTCAGTATCAGAAGACAAATTTAGTGAAGGCACAGAAAGAGTATTAGGTACTATTAATCCTACAAGACAAAGAAGAACAATTCCGGGTTACTGGAAATCATTAACTGATAATTGGCGTATTAGAGCACACCAAGGAATAGCAGACCAATATTCATCCGTTAAGAAATATATTGGTGAAGAGCCATATAAATTACTTACCATGACACACTCATCATCGGGTGCAATAGAGGGTGCATTAAATTATGGTGTTCCATTTTTAGATAAGGATGGTGCTATTGATTTAAAAGATAACACTCTTGGCACAGGTTTATTTACTAGGTTAGAAAAACTAGGAGATACTTTACCAAATTTTTTAGCTTGGGTTGCGGCTAACAGAGCTAAATATTTAACAACTGTGAATAAGGAGACTGGTCTAGGTGACATTAAAGATATTAATACAGCTATAAAAGAATTACCTAAAGGAAAAGAAAAATTATTTAATGAAGTTAATAAAGATATAAATGAATTTAGAGATGCATTTCTTAAAATAGCAAGGGACTCTGGGTATTTAAGTCAAGAAGCGTATAACGATTGGACTGACAATGCCGGATATAATTTTTACATACCTTTCTATAGATTGCTAGAAGATGAAACAAGTAATAGTGGCCCTAAGTCTGCTGAAAGTATAATTGACCAACCAGAAGTAAAAAAATATGTAGGCTCAACTCTTCCACTTAAAGATTTATTTTCTAATATGCTACAAAATTTTAATTTTTTAGCAGAGGTATCACTTAAAAACCAAGCAGGATTAAAAACCTTAGAGCAGGGTGAGAGTATGGGTGTAACTACAAAAGTTAATAATCCAACAAAAACATCTGTATTTGCAAGAAAGAATGGTAGAATGGTTCACTACGAAGTTAACGAGCCACTTGTATTAAAATCTTTGGAAGCATTAAACTGGAGTGGTTGGAGTAACCCTGCAATGGGAATTCTAAGAAACTTTAAAAGATATTTAACTATAGGTGTAACTGCTAGTCCTGCATTTAGAATAAGAAACTTAATAAGAGATACAATTCACTCTATTGCTGTTAGTAAAATAAGTTACAATCCACTAAACAATGTTTTGCAGGGTGGAAAAGGATTTAGTTTAAAGGGTAGAAAATTATCAGAGGCAAGAGCTAAGATGGCTTTTGGTGGTGGAGAAATTCACTTTGGACACATTTATGGTGGAGACCCCAACGCTACTCAAATGCTTCTTGACAGAAACATAGACCTAAACACTGTAATGCAATATGATGGTTGGACTAAAGGTTCTAAAAGATTTTTTGCATCAAAAGTAGGTAAGGGTTTAGATTGGTGGCAAGAGGTTGGTAATACAGCAGAGAATATTAACCGTGCCGCACTGTATCAGCAACTAAAAGCAAAAGGTGTAAGTCACTTCGAAGCTAGTTATCAAGCTAGAGACTTATTAAACTTTAGTAGGCATGGTGCTAATCCGGCAATTAGATTTCTTACGCAATCTATTCCATTTTTAAATGCTCGTATTCAAGGTTTAGATAAGGCGGGTAGAGCCTTTAATCAAGGACAGCGAGCACAATTGCTAACTACTCTGGCAGTGTATTCACTAGCATCAGTAGGATTATATTTAGCCTTTAAAGATGATGATGACTTTAAAGATAGAGAGGAGTGGGATAGAGATACATACCACTGGTTTAAAATACCCGGAACAGAAACAGCTTTCAGAATTCCAAGACCATTTGAGGTTGGTGCTGTTGGTGTAATGTTTGAAAGAATGGTAGAGCAAATGGTTGATGATGATGTTCACGGCTCATTATTTGCAGAGAGAATGTTGCATACTATTACAGAAACATTTGCAATTGATTATAAACCTCAACTTATTACGCCTGCATTAGAAGTTTATGCAAACAAAGATACATTTACTAAAAGACCAATTGAGTCTGCGTGGATGGAAAAATTACCTGCGAGTGAAAGAAAGTATGCTTACACGAGTAGTGCTTACATTAATGCAAGTAAGGCACTAGAATTAATTCCTTGGAAGGCTATTCAATACTCTCCAGTTCAAATTGAACACTTAGTTCAAGGTTACTTTGGTTGGGTTGGCTCTAGTGTTGCACAAGTAGTATCATTTTCTGATTATCCAAGAAAATTAACTCAGTTCACAAGTGCTGAGAGTCCATTATTTATGGGTTTTGTTAAACCTTTACCATCAGTGCGAACAAAGTATAAAACTGAATTTTACGAAGCAATGAGAGAGATGAATGAGGTTAATGCTTTAATGAATATGTATATGAAGAATGGTGAAACAGATAAAGCCATGAGAGTATACAATAAAAATAAAAATTTATTAGCTTGGAGGAGCACATACGTTAAGACAAACACTCAGATAACAAAGATAAATCGTCAAATTAAATTTATTGAATCACAGAATATTTCTGAAAAAGAGAAATATTTAAAAGTAAAACAACTTAATTTACTTAAAGCTGAGATTATGAGAACACTAAAAGAGAATGTCTTAGCTTATGAAAAAGCTAACGATACAAGGGTAAAACGACCACTCTGGTGGAAATAGGCACAATATATGGTAGATGAAACGAATAAACGGCATGAATTAATACGAGATGTTGTGTCGAAAACAGTTGACGAAACACTACAAAAAATGGGATTAAACCCAGATGAAATATATGAAGCACAAAAAGACTTTATGTATCTTCGAGAGCAGAGAAGATTGCATGAGAAAATTAGCATGAGAGTTCGATTTGTAATAGTTGGATTTCTTGTAACGGGAGCATTGGCTCTATTAATATTGGGAGTTAAATCAGTATTCGGATTAAAATAATATGCCTGCACCACCTATTAGTGATGAGAAGTTAAAAGAGACTGCCGATTTATTTGAAAAGAACAAAGGGAGTACAAGAAAAGTAGCCCAAGAATTAAATATTAGTGAGGGTGCTGTACGAATAAGAATAAAGAATGCTAAATTAAGAGGAATAATTAAAGGTGAAGAAGAGCCAGAGGGTAAGCCACCATTTTGGATTGATGATTTACCAGATGAGGATATACCTGTAGAGGATTTAGTTAAGCAGGGTGTTGAGCGATGGGAACGCAAAGAACGGTCACACAATGCAAGAAAATTAATTAATGTTAACTTACGAAAAAAACTAGATGGTGTATTTGGATTAGCAATAATCGGAGACCCACACTTAGATGATGACGGCTGTAACTGGCGTAAGATAACAGAAGATA
>Ga0208299_1002069_pt1 | contig 14073 bp, 10 predicted proteins | sample 15_taG_FD_184089 | JGI IMG/M metagenome (GOLD analysis project Ga0208299, IMG submission 184089) | Marine viral communities from the Subarctic Pacific Ocean - 15_ETSP_OMZ_AT15312 metaG (SPAdes) (version 2) | ecosystem: Environmental > Aquatic > Marine > Oceanic | place: Pacific Ocean | collected...
GAGAGCAGCAAACGATAACCTAGAAAGACTTGTTATCGGAATGATGAGGCAAATTAATAAGAGGCTTCAAAGAAAAGGTGACCCTTTACTTATTCCTCAACTTGCATGGTACTCGGTTGTAAGAGGTGGAAGAATTGCAGCGAGGTCACTGCTTAGAAAAAAACCTAACGGTGATACTTTTGCAGAAATTTTACCTATGGACCCAAGGCATTTGGTTGTTCAGTACGGTGAAGAAGAGCCAATTTGGGCTGCTTATAGAATGAGCAAGACCAGAGCACAGATTAGAAGTGAATATAAGAACTTTGACTTTGATGATTCATTATTAGATGACGAAGACAACCTAGAGTATGTATATGATTATTATGAAAAAACTGTTTCTGGTGGGGAAATAAAATATATGAACTCCGTTATTATTGACGGAAAGTATGCCAAGAAACCTGCAGATACGTTTGCTAATATGTTTCCTATTTGCACAGTTGCAATAGGTAGTGTTCCTGTATTGGCATCAAGCGAAACAGGACTTAGAAATATAGATACAATTAGTGATGTAGAAGACCCGATAAAAGACTTTAGTGAATCTATATTTGCCCCTAACAGAACAATAATTAAGATGAAGAATAGAGTGTTTTCTTACAGAATGGCACTTGCAGCAAGGGCAGTTGACCAAGCGTATAAAGTTTCTTCACTCGATGGGACTAAAGGTTTAGAAGATAACCCGTCAAAGAAGGGGTCACAAATAAATGTGTCAACTCAAAACCAAGAAGACGTACAACCTTTACCATTAACAGAATCACCAAGAGATGCTGATGTATTACTTGGGGCAATAAATGATGATGAAACTGATGGTGGATTACCACCACAGGCATTTGGTATTTTGCAGGCTCCTATATCAGGGTACGCAATGAGACAGCTTGGAACCAACATAGAACAAAAAGTAATTCCAAGATTAACTGCAGTTCAAAATTTATTAGAAATGTCGTTTGAACATTTATTATTGATGTATAAAACTAAAGCATATAAACCATTAAACGTTTCTGGGAAAACTTATGCACGAATGCCTTTTGATGGACCAATTACCCCAGATGACATTATGAAGTCTGGAGAATTAAGTTTCACAATGCAACCTGCATTACCAGAAGATGATATGCAAAGATATTCAATTGCTCAGATGGCAACTCAACCGACACCAACTGGTGAGTCATTAGTGTCTATGGATTTTGCTAGAGACAGAATACTTAAGATGCAAGATGCTGATTTAGAAAGACAAAGAATCTTTGAACAGATAGCAAGAACATCTACTCCAATTATGCAGTTAGTTCAAATGTATACTGCTGCATTAAAATCTGGAGATGAACAGATGGCTCAACATTACTTACAAGAAATAAAAATTGCTGAAGAACAAAAACAGATGCAGGAACTTGCACAACGTATGGCGTTTATGCAACAATATGGACAGATGCAGCAACCAATGGCACCCCAACAGGGAGCCCCTACATCAAATGGAGTAAGACCAGAAGTAATGCCAAACGCAGCCATGGGGGGCATACCGAATACTCCATCTCCCAACCAAGGCATGAACACGGCAGCACCCAGACCCGGAGCCCAAAGTGATAGAACTCAATTACTTAGAAGTATAGGATTAGAAGAAGAATGAGATATTATCAAATAACAGTTAAGTTGCCAAACGGAAACACTCAAACATTTTGGGTTCAAGCAACTAGCGAAGAAGAGGCACGACAAAGAGGTAGGCAGTTCGGAACTAATGATGTTCAAGACTCTGGTGCAGCAATTGTAACAGTAGGTACCGTACAAGATAATTTACCAGATGATTCAACTGTTTTTAATACACAAGGTCAAAACATTGGAAAAGCCAGAATTGATGATAACCTTATGAATGATGACTCTCTCGGATTACGAAAGAATTTCATAGAGGAATTTTTACCAGATTTTACACAAGCGTTTACCCAAGGTAGGCAAGCAGTTGGAAGAGCACTTCCAAATATAGACATCGGCACAGGGTTTGGTCGTTCAGCAGCAAATTTATTGGCTAACCCTTTAGTTACAACAAGAAACATACAAACAGCAATGGATTTAGCACCTGCTCCACTTGAACTTACAGGTAATCCTTTTCAACAAGCAGCACAAACATTTCAAAATTTAATTAGTGCTGCACCAGCAGACCGAGCCCAAAATGAATTTTTATCCGAACTGCAAAGCCCTCAATTAGGTCAAGGTACTGGTGTAACCCAGAACCCATTTGCAAGAGAAGCAGCAGATTTAGCAAGGGCAGCAGCAAGAAATAGATTTGGAGCAATATTTGCTAACAGATTTTTACCAAGAACTGAGAATATTTTACAACAGTTTGAAGAAAGCCCCGGTTTTGGTCAAAATCAATCTTTCTTGCCTTTCTTGCAACAAAGATTTGGATTGCAGTAAAGGAGGCTTAATATGGTAATGGGTCCGAACTTTGCAGGTAATATATTTGCATCAACTTTAGAAGATACTGATTTAGGTAGACAAGCATTACTCCAATCTTTTTTACCCCAAGCCCAAGGCTTTGGTCAGCAACAATTTTTCAGAAATCTTTATCAACCTGTGTTTACAGACTATTTAGGAACATACGCAAAATCTGGAAGAGCAGGACAAAAACCACCGACATTTCAAGAATATGTAGGTGGCTTAGACTTCCAAAATATGTTTAGAGACCAACCTACTAGATTAACTGGGATGGGAGACAGAGGTATTACATCACAAGGTAGATTCTTCTATGGGATATAATTATGGTAAATCCGATTTCAGGAAAATTCCAATCATTTCAAGAACAATCCCAAGAAGACTTAGGTAGTTGGTTAAGTCAAGGCAACAGAAAAGAACAACTAGATGATGTTGCAAAAAATATTACAGGTCTTCCAAATGTAAAAGTAAAAGAACCCGGATTATTCGCACAGTTTTTAAATTTTGCTGGAGATGCTTATGGTTCTTTTACAGGAGGAATTACCCGACAAAATCAACCTTTAGATGATGGTTCAAAAGAATTTATTGGTCCGGGTGGTTACATTGACCCACAAGTTACAGGCGAAAGATTTGCTGATATTGGAGAAGGACTCCTTACTTTTTTATCAAGAGGAAGAGCAGGTACTGATGCAAGTGGTTTATTTCAAGGTCCAATAGATGTTCAGGATGCTAGAGATTTTGGTGCTAAGTTTGGTCCTGAAATACCAGAGGCAATTCCTTTTGTTGGTGGACAAACACCAGCAGAAGTTGTTTTTGGAACTGGAACAAGTCTTCTTAATTTACCAGACGTAGTATTAACTGGTGGAACTGCAGGAATTGGTCCTGCTGTGGTTAAAGGTCTTGGCAAAGGTATTGTAAGCAAAGTTGCAAGAGGATTTTTAGAACCTTTTGTAAGTGGACCATTTTCAAAAAGATTAGCAGCAGAGACTGCAATTCAAGCACCAACAATGGCAGCACTATCAGGAACACAACAAAGACAACTAGAAGATATTGCTTATCCATGGGAAAACACAGTATCTGCTTTAGGTGCTGGTATTGTTGGTACTGCAGGAGGTCTTGGATTGTCTGGCTATAGACGAAATCTAAGCCCAAGAGTTTTTCCGACACCCCCAGTTGAAGTTCCGAATATTTTAACAAAGCAAGACGTTGACCAACCATTTATACAAGAAAGTATATTTCCTAGATATGGAGCAGCACCAACAACTGAAAGAAGCAGGATAAGCATTTCACCATCTGTCACAGGAGAAATAGACCAACCTGCAACAAGGTTTTTCCCAGAAGATGTTATTAAAGAACAAAACAGAATAAAAGAATTAGGAGTTACTCAACAAGATAGAGCATTTTCTGACTTAGCAGCATTGAACGCAAGAGGTGCTGAATATATAGCAAATCAAAATAAAAATCTTATAAATTTTGATGAAGGTTTTTCAGAAATTAAACTGGCACCAAGTGTAGGTAGGTATTGGGGAGACTTAGAGCCAAGTTTAGATTTTGAAATAATTAATCCAAAAAACTCAGACTTATCAGTTGCAAGAATAGTAGATATTGCAGATAAAGATTTTAACCAAGAAGGAATAATCCTTACAGATAGAATAACTCAAGCTGATTTAGCACCTGTAAGGGCTCCCGGAGGAACACAAAGAAATCCATTAGAAACAATACCAATTGGTGAAGTTATTGAGCCGGGTGTTACTCGTGATTTTTCGACTGTATATCAATTCCGAAATAGAATTACAGACGATGACTTAGAAGCAATCGGTAAAATATTTGATGAAATATCTCCTCAAGGAGGTTTTAGTGTTGGTGCAGACTTTAAAAGTATTGAGGTATTTACTGTAAAGGCGTATAATCCTAACTATGCAGAAGAAGCCCTCAAAATCACCGACATTGAACAACTCATCAACGATTACCTTCGGGGAACTCGTGGAAATAATGCAACAGAGGCGAGACCAACTGCGATTAGAACGAGGCTTATCTCCAAAGAAAGTAGTCCCTTTAATCAGTCCTACTCCGAGTACAAAAGTCAAAATGCTGACAGGATTGACCAACTTCTTCAAAAGCAAGGCATCAAAGGGGCAGTAGCACCTGATGGCTCAATTGACTTTGAGCAACTTAGACAAGGAAGAGCCCTTACACCTGAACAAATTGACGAACCAGTTAGAATAGGTCCATTTGGTGAACGTCAAACTAATTTAGTTATGGGTGGTTCTGGTACTGACTTACCCGAAGATATATTTGAAAACCTCCCTAAGAATTTAATTGATGATGCTGAATTTAAATACAGAATTGAGTTCGCTACAGATGCTGAAAAAGAATTTCTAAGACCATTCTTAGAAAGAGCAAATGCCCGTGCAAAAAGAGGTGAGGCAAGGGTTGTTACTGAGAATGAAAAGAATTTTATAAAAAATAGATTCTTAGCCAGAACAAATAAAAGAATTGCAGAAGCCATGAAACCATGGGAACCCGGACAAACAGAAGCAAAGGTTGTCCCATTTAATAAAGAAGAAGTATCCGAATTTTTTTCTAATGCAAGAATGTTTATTCCAAATCCATTTGAAAGAATTAAATTTTTTAACGGATTAAGTAAAATTTTAAATAGATACGAAAAAACAATAACCCCAATAAAAGGTCTGGGCAAAAAAACAATAGACAAATTAACCCCCGATGAAACTAACGCTATAGTTAGGTATTTTGGACCTGATAGTGCAATAGCAGATTACGCAAAAAGAGGTGGTCTTTTAGGTGCTAAAGCAAGTGCCAAAATACTGGAAGGAGTATGGGGTTTAATGAGAGGCTTAAAAGCAACAATTGACTTATCTGCAGTTGGCAGGCAACAAATAGTTTTCTTATTCGCCAGACCAATCACCACTTTGAAATCTCTGCCTGAAACATGGAAAGCATTTAGAAGTTTTGAAAACTTACAAGTAAGAACTAATGAACTAATGTCAGACCCACTTGTGCAACAACTTACAGGTAATTTAAGAGGAGAAGTAAGGTGGAAACCAATTGAAGCCCCTAATGGATTTGATGTTAGGCAAGGTGGTTTAAAAGAATTTCCTGTGCCGGGAAGCAATAAAATTGAATATATTGATGAACGAACTGGTCAAAGATATTCGAGAAATGAAGTTACTAGAGAAAAAGTAATGCTAGATGCTGAAGGCAAGGTTTATTTAGACAGCGAAGTACCAGATTATGTTTTAAGGTATAACACAATAGATGACTTAGAAGTTCCTTCTATGGATAAAGAAAGAGCAGATTTATTCTCAACTCCTTGGATAGACAAAATTCCTATAATTAGGAACTTTGGAAGAGCACATACACAGGTATTAAATGAGGTAAGAGTAAGAGCAGCAAAAAATTTACTACAAAATGAAAATTTAAATGATTTAGGTAGGCATAGTCCTGAAGTTTTAGAGGCTGCGAGTGATTGGGTGAATATTGCAACAGGCGAAGGTCCTAAACTTTTAGACTTTTTTGTAAGGTTTACAGGAAAAAAAACATTAAATAATCGTGAATATAACATCATACAAAACGCACTTCAAAAAGTTCTAGGTGTAATTTATTGGTCGCCTAAATTTTTAACAGCCAGATTATTTTTACCTTTAAAGGTTTTAAATCTTGCAAACCCATTTGTCAAAATCCCATTAAGAAGAAAAATGGCTTTTGATTATATGAAATTTGTAACTACAGGAATCTTTGGTATTTTATTGCCTGCATCTTTTATTCCGGGTGTTGAAGTTGACATAAGAAAAGGGAGAATATCATTTCCTAATGGTTTTAAAATAGGAATATGGGGTGGTCAAGAGCAAGTAGCGAATTTAATTATAGACAACATTCTTGACTATGAAAAAACCTCTACAGGAACAGATTATAGAGTTGAAGGAAAAAATTGGCTTCAAAGATTTTATACAAGAGCAAAAAGATTTAACAGAGGAAAATTTCACCCTGCTACAGGTGAATTACTTGACCACCTTACAGGAACAGACTTTTTTGGAGACGACTTGGACTATGATAAATACGAACCGGGAAGTCTGACCAGATTTAATAGCAAAAATCCAGTCGTGGAGGCTATGATGCCAATGACTATTGCAGAAGCAATGGAGGCTTATGAAAATTCTGAAGGAGATTGGGGAACTACAATAGCAACAGCAGGAGCAGGTTTTATTGGTGCTACTGTAAACAATTATAAAACTAAACAAGATGCTGCTAGGGCTATGTATAACTTACCATACGTTGAATTAGAACCACACGAACAAGATTTTGCTGATATGGCTTATTATGGTGATGAAATAGTGCAAAGAAAAATACCAAGAAGTTTAGAATTAAAACTAGAAGCCGATGCCCTATTAAAAGAAATTGTAAAATCTAAACTTAATAGAAGCGAAAAGGTAAGTGCTTACTATGATGAAAAATTTAGAATTGCTGAAAGAAAACAAGAAGCATATAGAGATTTTGATTTTGATGACCCATTTTATAAAGACCAGATAAGACACGGTGGAACACCAGAGCAAAGGCAAGCCCTAGAAGAGTATTATAATATTATAAATAACTCAAAAGTAAACGGGGTATTTATGCGAGATTTATATGAAAAAAATCAACAAGCATTTGAAAGAGGACTTTCAAAAGAACAATCTGAATTTATTATCAGAAATACTAATTTTATGGCAGAATCAGTACCTAATAGTTTATTGAAGATATTACCACGAACTGAAAGGAATAGGCTTAATAAATCCAGAATGGCTAGAGAAAGTTTTTCGAGAATGATAACAGAAGATATACAAACACAATACGACAAAAATACTGAAAGACTAAAACAGAAATATGAAGTCGGGTTGCAAACGAATAATGAATAAAGATACAATAATACAAATTAAATATATTAGGAGTTGTAATGGTAACAGATAAACAACCTGAGATTTCAACATCTCCTGAGTCAGATTCAGAAATTTCTGAGCCTGCTGAAGCTACTTCAGAAATTGTAGACAATACCGACCCTGCTGTTAATGAAGAATTACAGCAACAAGGATTGATACAAAATAATGGAACAGAACAAGCAGAGCAAACAGGAACTTCAGAACCAAACTCAGTCGGTGCAGAACCACCTCAAAACGTTGAGCCAACAACGAGTGTTGAAGACTCTCGTTCTTACTCAGAAGATGAATGGCGTAAAGCCCAATCATCCTATGACAAACAAATAGCCCAATTACAGAATCAACAGACTCAACTGCAACAACAGTTAGCAATGAGTCAGTCTGAAACTACAATAGAAGCTAAAAGACGAGAAGTTCAACAGCAGTATGAAATGCAAGGATATGCTCCTGAGCAGGCACAATCGCTGTCTATCCAAGCTGCAAACCAAGAGAGGCAAATGCTTCAATTGCAGCAGGAGAAACAAAGATTAGAAACTGAACAGCAGCAATATCAGAGTACAGCAGAAAATACTGCAAAGGTAGCAACTGCGAGACAATTGCTTTTGGAAAAGGGTATTAACCCTAATCAGAAAGTCGGAAAAAAATCAGCTTATGATGTTTTGATGGCTACTACTGACCCAGATGCAATGGTATCAATGGCTGATAGTATTGCTGACTTAACAGTCCAGCAACAACGTGTACTAGATGCACAGCAAAGTAAAGTTCCAAATACAGGACCTTCACAAGAACTTCAGTCAGGACAGGCATCGCAGTCGGCACCATTAAATGAAAAAACTTTAATGGAACGCTACTTGGCAGGTGACAATGACCCGAAGGTCAAAGAATATGCTGCAAGAGTAGCTTCCGGTGACATATAGGAGATAACTTTAAATGCCACAGACAGCAACTACTGGGAATTTAGAAAATGCCCAGAACATAATAATTACTGCTGCTAGGTACACTGAAGAGCACAATGCTCCTGCAATGGCTTTGATTGAGCAAATGAATTTGCCAAAAGGAGCAAAGCAGGTAACTGTGCCTAAAGTAGGACAAATGACTGTATCAGACTTAACTGATGGATTCGACATCGTAGATGAAGAAGAAATTGGAATGACTACAGTTGACCTTACTGCTTCAGAAGTAGGAGCAAAAGTAATCCTTACTGATAAATTAGTAAGACAATCTGCTAACAACGTGTTTTCAATCGTTGGTAGACAGCTTGGAGATGCAATGGCTAGAAAAAAGGACACTGACGTTCACGCATTATACTCAGGATTAAACGGTGGTACTACATTTGGTGCTACCACTAAATCTATGAGCCTTGCAAACGTAGCAGGTGCAATTGCAGCAGCAAAAGGTGCAAAATTTGGAAGTCAAATTTACATCTTACAGCACCCACACGCAGTGTTCGACCTTGCTAACACAGCAGTAACAGCATCATCAACATACCCAGTCCCAGAAGGCTGGTCTAAAGACTTATTAGGAAACTTCTTCAGTGGACTAAGACCTCTTAACGGAGTTCCAATCTTTGAAGATGGTAACCTTTCACTAAGTGCAGGTGATGATGCAATTGGTGTAATTGCAGACAAATCAGCCCTAGGTGTACTTAAATCAGTAGACACTAGAACTGAAAGACAAAGAGATGCCTCAATGAGAGCAACTGAAATCGTAATCACAGCAGACTATGGTGTGTTTGAGATTGATGACTCTAAAGGAGCACCTTTGACATTTGATGCAGCAACACCAGCAAGCAACGCATAATCAATAATTAGGAGATTAAATGGATACTAAAGAACGTCAAGCAATGAGACAAGAACTTGTAAGTGCAGGTTACTCTTGGGATATGGTAGATAATTGGCAGGCTAAAACTGACCTTTACTGGCACGTAGATAAACTAAGTGCATCAGGTGAAATAGGTTTTAGAAAAGGCACAGTTATTAAAAACGTACCCGGAAACCCTGACTACTTAAAAACAATGGCTCGAAAAGGGGCGTATGCGTATCCACCTAAAGATGAATGCGAATGCAGGCATTGCTTTAATGCAAAGACTAAGACTACAATAAAAAAAGAAGAGGCAGTGGATGTAAACATTGACCGAGTTCCTGCCTCTTCTTCAAAAAAACAAACATCGGTTGGTGACGGGGTGTATAAGAAACCCGTAAATAATAAGGAGATAGTTTAATGTCTTTTCCAAATACAATAGCCGGTAAATACGGCTGGGAAAAAGAAGAAACTTCCGACCAGAGACATCCTCTAGGTACAACTATGACGTTTAAAGACGGAAGAAGATTCAAATACGCACACAATGGAGGTACAGCAATAACTGAAGGTTTAATAACAGCTTCAGAAGCACCTGCAGGAAACCATGACGAAGACTTGGTAGTAGCAAGTTCACCATCAGCCGGTGACACTACAATAAGCATAACTCTTGGTGGAACAGCAGCAGCAAAAAACCTTTACGCTGAAGGGTACTTGTTTTTTAACTTACCAATTTTAGCAACATCAGCAAACCCAAAAGAGTTTTATAAAATTAAATCTCATCCAGCAGTAGATTCTTCAGGCACTGGTGTAATTACCATTGACGAAGAAGATGGTTTTAGAACTGCTATTACAGCAGGAACTGAAACTGCAGGTTTAATTAAGAGTCCTTACAAGGACATCGTAGTTGCACCTGCTGCAATTGCAGGAAGATTCGTTGGAGTTACAACAAGAAGTTTCACTGCAGACTACTATGGATGGATTCAAACAGCAGGTATTGCTGCTGTAGCAATTGATGGAACTCCAGCAGTTGGTACTTTAGTTGGTGCTAGTTCAAACCACGCAGGACAATTCCTTGCAATTGGAGCAGATACAACTCCAGCATTAGGAAGATTGCACGGTAAGGCTGGTGTGGACAACGAATACCACACTGTATTCCTACAAAACTTAGATTAATAACATTCTAACTTAATGATAAGGGTGTTTTACCTTCTTTGGGCACCCTTATCACGTTAAATTATGGTAACGGAATATAACGGAAATATAGATGGGCTATGGACCCCAGAAGGTTCAGTTGTAACCCGTGTCGTAGACTTAGGTGGAGACACAGGTGTAAAGGCTTATCATTTTAAAGTTAAAGACCCACTAACAGGAAAGTTATTTGAACTTAGAGTATTAGGTGATAACACCCATTCCAAAGCTGAGATAGAAGACTTAGCAGGAAATGCTTACGAAAAGTGGCTTTTAGAACAAAGAGAGAAGGAACATAAACGTAAACCAACTACGGATGAAAGAAAAGAAATTGGTAAAATAATTAGAGAAATGAAACAATATTGGAAGAAGAGAGAAGAATCTTCAACTGGTAAATTATATTTTTAAGGAATAAATATGGCGACATCATTAGGACAAGTAAGTAGTGATTTAAATATACACTCAGCATCTATTCCGATTTATTTATCTGCGACATTGACTGCTGACGATACAGATAACCACGATTATATATTTAGTGGTAATGGAAAATCAGTACAGACAGTTCATGTTTATAATGGAGCAGACCAAACTTTAACTACGACATTATACGGAAGTCAATCTTCTGATGGTGCAGTAGGAAGTGCAGGAACAGTAAGCATAGGTTCATTTACTACTGCAGCAACAACTGGAGGATATGAGTGTTGTAGCGACCCATTCCCGTATTACATCATAAGATTAACTTATGGTTCTACACCGGATGGCAGTTCAACATATTTATATGTAAATACAGGGGTGGATTAGATGTTAGGAGTTAAGGCTGCCAGTCTTGGCAAAATGGGTTCTCACACATTAGATAGTGCGAGTCACACTGATATAACAGGTTTAACTGAGGCTAAAGGTGATATTTTAGTTTATACAGGAAGCACTTGGGATAAATTAGCAATTGGTGCAAATAACAGAATACTTATTGCAAATTCAAGTACATCTACAGGTTTAGCATGGTCAGAAGATATTACAATAGGTGGTGACTTAACCGTATCTGGTGACACTGTGACAGCAAACGTAGCCACTTATCAGGTTGAAGATACCAACATGACATTGAATAATGTCGGTTCCCCTAGTGATTCAAATGCTAACGGTGGTGGACTTACTATTAAAGGTACCTCTGATAAGACAATTACATTTACAAACGCTACTGGAGATTTTGATTTTTCAGAAAACGTAGATATAGCCAGTGGTAAAACATTTAAAGTAAACGGCACTACAGTTCTTTCTAACAACACTTTAGGTAGTGGTGTTACATCCTCATCACTTACAACACTTGGAACAATAGCCACAGGTGTTTGGAACGGTACTGCAATAGCGTTAGCCTATGGTGGTACAGGGCTTGTTGGTGCTACAGACGGTAAAATGGTTGTAGCAGACGGCTCAGGTGCTCCTGTTGCAGTTCAAGTAATGACTGCTAACGATGGCACTCTTAAACACGAAGTAGGTGGTATTGAGGCAGATATATCAGGAATAGCCAAAGGTGGACTGGTTGTAGGAACTGGTACAGGTAGTATGGATGTAAAGGCAGTTGGAACTAATGACCACGTTCTTACTGCAGATAGTAGTCAAACAGGTGGTGTTAAATGGGCATCAGTACCAACTGCAGCAGTAACAGCATTAAACAACGCAACTGCTAATAGAATTGCTACTATTGGTTCTACAACAACAGAACTAGATGCAGAGTCTACTCTTACTTATGATGGAGCAGGAGACCTTGAAATTGGTGCAGGTTCATCTGGTGACCCAAGAATTACATTTGATATTAATGGCACAGATGAATGGACTATCGGTGTAGATGATAACGATAGTGATATATTTAAAATTGATACTGGTGCAGCAGTAGGTGGAGCAACTAAATTCAGTATTGATTCTTCTGGAGATACAATCATTGCTGGAGGGCTTACTACAGGTAGCACAGCAGCATTATCATCATCAGGACAACTTGGTGTCGCAGCCCAACCAAACGTCACATCTCTTGGAACTTTAACTGCTTTAACAGTAGACCAAATTAATTTAAACGCAGGCACAATTACTATTACAGACAGTAGTGATACTGGAGATAAAGTAACAATAGTTACAACAACTCACGGAGCAACAACTGTAACAAGTACAGATGACGATGCAGCAGCAGCACATTTTTCATTTGATATTGACGGTGATATGTCATTTGATGCACACACTGGAGTATTCAAATTTGTTGATGGTGGAACAGAAGTTCTTAGATTTACTGAATCAGGTTCTGGTGACGTAACTATTAAATTAGCAGTTAATGGCAAAGACCTTATATTTACAGATAACGGAGATGCAGAAGGCTTTAGAATATTAGATGCTGCAGCAGGTGTAACTGTTGCAGGTAAGACTCAAACAGATACTATTGAACTAGGTCATGCTTCAGATACAACAATAGCAAGAGCAAGTTCAGGTGCAATAACTGTTGAAGGCACTGCTGTATTACTAGCAGGTGCTCAAACAGGTATAACTACTATATTAAATTCAAGCACTAAAGTAGGTAGAGATGCACACAATTTAATTGATTTTACTACTGATGACAATATTACATTTAGAGCAGGTAATGCAAATCAAATTGACTTGGTAGACGGAGTGTTGGCACCAGTAGCAGATAGTGACATTGACTTGGGTACTTCATCTGAATACTTTAAAGATGCTTATATAGACACTATTACAACTACTGGAACAATAACAACAGGAGATAGCGTACAAACTGCTACAGTTGATTTTACTGATGGTGATAACGCTTTAACAATAGCAGATGGTGGTGGAGTAACTTTTGCACAAGACATTACCACTACATCTCACAAATATATTAATTTACCAGAAAACTCTAGTATAAAATTTACAGACCAAATAGGTGTAGACAATAGTATAGATAATGATGATGGGCAGGGTATTATATTTACATTTAGAGCAGGTGCAACTGTGACACCATTTAGTCCAGTATATGTAGATGGCAACAATGAAGTGCAAGAATGTGATGCCGATGCGATTGCAACAATGCCTTGTATTGGAGTATCTATGAATACATCAAATGTTACTGCTGACAATGATATAGAAGTAATGCTTTTAGGTTTAATAAGGCACGACAGCTTTACTGATTTTGGTGCAGCAGGAGCCCCAGTTTTTGTTTCTACAACTGTTGGCACTATGACAACAACTGCTCCATCAGGTACAGATGATGTAGTACAAATCGTTGGGCACTCTATTGCAGAGGATTTAATATTCGTACAACCATCACTAACCTATATAACACACGCATAATATGGCGAATAATGTAAAAACAGTAATGGGTATTGCGGCGGCAAGCGTAAAGACTGTTAATGGTATTGCGGCGGCATCGGTTAAAACTGTAATGAGTGAATCGTTAGAGTTAACAAAAGACATTGCTACAATTACAGGTTATACCGCAGTAGAACAAAGTGGTAGTGCTACAACTGATGCACAATATGGTGTCAACATGACTTATGATGAGGACAATAACTTTGTATATGTACAATATGCACTTGAAGGTGGAGGTGGTGGTGCAGTTTTAGGTGAATATAATTCTGGCAATACTGATGTAGACTTTGGTGCTGAACAGACTGTTGAATCAAGCAACGCATTTTCTGGTAACTCTTGTGATTACGATAAATATAAC
>Ga0208299_1002070_pt1 | contig 14073 bp, 16 predicted proteins | sample 15_taG_FD_184089 | JGI IMG/M metagenome (GOLD analysis project Ga0208299, IMG submission 184089) | Marine viral communities from the Subarctic Pacific Ocean - 15_ETSP_OMZ_AT15312 metaG (SPAdes) (version 2) | ecosystem: Environmental > Aquatic > Marine > Oceanic | place: Pacific Ocean | collected...
CCTCGTGCATCGGGAACTCCAGATAATCAGTGTTCAGGAAGTAAGCAATGCCGTTGTCGGCAAGACCGGAAGTGTGAGTGCCCGAGGAGCCGCTGGAGAACTGCGAAAGCTCCAGGTCGAGAGAACTGTACACCTTTCCAAGTCCCAGCTCCAGGCCCAGAGTATTGCTGCCCTTCTTGTCTTCGGGATCTTGGATGACATCGATGCGAACATTCGACCGTCGAGCATCCTCGAAACGACCGTAAGTGGCATCATCCATCATGACCAGGTCAGGACCCTTGCCAGGACCACCAGCGTAGTGAGCACACTCGCGATAAGTCTTGCGAAGAACCTTCATACCATCGTCAGACCAAGTAGAAGCAGCATTGTACTGGTTGTAGTGGAAGTAAGAAGAACTCTTCGTAACTCCCTGAACGCTCTGTGCTTCTGTGGTCTGGTTGGCGACGGTGTCCATGTCAATAAGACCGTGGGTAACACCGGCTCCAATACCGTCCGACTTCTCGCCGTTAAGAGTCATAAGACCCTTCAGCTCGGCAGTCTGGAAAACGATACCGCGACTCACACCAGTGAGCAGGTACTTGTTCAGATCGGCCTTCACGCCCTCCATCACCATCTGAGGATACTCCTCGATGAGACGAATGACAGCAAGCTTGCCGCTGTTGAACAGAAGCTCCTTCTTGGGGATGTTGATCGCAACAACAAGACGATGAGGTTCCACTTGGAACTTCTTCACCTGCTGACGGCGAGTCATATTAAGAAGTTCGTCACCGACGTACACACCAACACCGCGAGCAGGAGCGCCACCAGAGAAGGAACGCTCGATATAAGAGCCCCCTTCCATGGGCATCCGTGCCTTGTCGTTAAGTGCGTCGAACAGCTCGTTACTTCGAACAAAAGAATTTACGAGGGGGCCGCGAAGGTCCGCAAACGTAGTATTCAATACTTCGGTAGAGATGGACATATTCGTATCCTATTAGAGTACGCAGAAAGGCTGGTTGCAGATGTGCCTTCTGCAAAAAAGTAAGCGGTCTTGAGCCTATCTGCGCTCGTCTTATGCTCGGACTCTTTTGAGCTACCCGAAAACAACGAAGATGCTGAGTTGACCTTTACACAGATAAGACAGTCAATGCAACAAATACGGTGGATTTAGCTAATATTTTTTGCCCGGATTGTTCTCTGCCCCGAAAGTGGTAGCCATAACAGAGCCTTTCATCAAGCTCCTTTTATACCGGCGCATGCTCTTAGCGGTCTTATATTTAGGAGCCTTCGGCAGCTTCGGCCCTTTGGGCAGTTTTAGCTTCACGTACTCCTGCTCAAGAGTCTTCATCTGGGTCTACCGCTCGCTGAAGAGGTGTTGGATGTTATTATATCGCAACTAAGCCATCAAGCAAGGAAGGCGAAATGACGAAGAAGCGCCCTGCTCTTCTACCTAAAGGAGCTGAACTCGCTACAGCCCCTGGTCTAAACCAGAGCAAAATCCATGCGCTTTTCTCTACGCCCGAGGCCTTTGTCTCGATGTGCCAGATCGTCCGAGAGGACGAGTCCACTGGTTACCTGGAACCCACCTCGACCCAGAGGAAGCTGCTCAAAGCAGTGCATGACCATCGCTGGGTTCTCGTAAACAAGTTTCGTCAGGCGAAGATCACAACCATCTCCGTCATGCTCCTCTTGCGAGACTGCATGTACCTGAGCGGCGTCAAAGGCCTCCTCATCGCAGAGCGCCAGGACACCGCCGAGGACATCTTTGAAAGAATCCTCTTCGCTTACAACAGACTCCCGCCCGACGTGAAAATGCCGTTCGCGCCCGGAAGGAAGGCGGGCGCAACACAGATGCACTTCATCCACGGCGGGGGCATCAAGGTCCTGACCGCAGGAGGACGCTCGCCCGCCATCGGTCGCTCCATCGACCGCCTCATCATCACGGAGTTTGGTGAAGCAATGTGGCAGCGCAAGGCAGCCATCAACATCTTCCCGACGGTCAATAAACGTCCAAACGCCAGAGTTATCCTAGAGTCTACCCCCGGACGGGCGGGCTCTCATCACGAGCATATGTGGCAGTCAGCGCTGGAGGGAAAGAGCCGCTTCCATCCCCTGTTCTTAGACTGGTGGCGCGATGAGAGCTGTGTAATAAAAGCCCCTGACTTCACGGCCACGGAAGTAGAGAAAGAGTACCTGGCCCGACATCCGGGCATGAACTTCGCCAACTTGGCCTTCCGTCGCTCTGCTCTCAACACAGAGTTCGTCGGCGACTCTCGCCTCTTTGGGGCGAAGTATCCTTCCGATCCCTATGATGGCTGGCTTGGCTCCCTCGCCCCCATCATGCCCATCGATGTTCTCAAGCCAGCGCTGGCAAGAGCGCTTCCAGACCCGCCCCTTTCGAGCATGGGCTGCTGCATCATCGAGGCTCCAGAGCCCCACAAGAAGTACCTCGTCACAGCTGACCCCGCAGGGTACGGTGCCGGAGGAGATAAGAGCGCCCTTACCGTGTGGGATGCTGTCGATCGCAAAGAGGTAGCGTTCTGGGAAGACCGGGAAGACCCCGGACGTTTTGCCCAGCGCCTTAAAAATATACAAGCCCGCTACAACAACGCGCTCCTCGCTGTCGAGTCCAACGCCACGGCCTGTATCGCTGTGCTTAAAGACCAGGGAAACAAGAACCTGCTCTGGACAAGCCGTACTCATCCCGGTTGGTACGCTACGAACAAGCGCCTACAAGAAGCGGAAGCTCGCTTGGTTCAGCTTCTTCGCCAAGAAGATATCTTGATCCGCTCACGAGGGCTCTTGCACCAACTCGTAAACTACGACGGGAGCAGAAAGAAGCGCGTCAAAGGCCTCGACGGCATCGTCCATCACTTCGATAGAGCCAGAACAGCTGTAATGGCGGCGGATATTCTTTCCCGCAGACATTTCACAAAAGCTAATATCGAAGAGAACGAATACGAGCGTGTTCCAGGGCAGCTGAGTATATCAGATCTCGATAGACACAATAATAGAATCAAGCGAGAATCGCGAAACCTCTTCAAACCCCCACCTCGGGACTGGTTGTAATATGGCTGGCTTCTATACCCCTCCAGGACTGACCCCCGAAGAAATCCTCCTGCGCCTTCGGCAGAAAGCAGGAGAGTCCCCAGAAACGAAGTCCTTTGGACTCTTCGCAAGAAAAGAAGAAGAGCCGAGCGAAAAGGAAGAAGAGGAAGTAGCAAAGAAGCTTCAAGATGCAAAGCCTGAGGAGACCGCCTGATGACTAAGCTCTCAGTGCTCATAGACCGCCACAGAAAGTTCTATGAAGAGAACGAGAAGACCGTCTTTGATAAAGCCCGTCGATACTACAGAGGAGAGTTCTTCTCCAACCGCGCATCAGAGCTTCAGAAGGCTACAAACCTCAATCTCTGCAGCAAGAACCTGATATACGCCATCGCGGACACCGCTATTAGCGCTCTGCTGGGTCCGAACCCGCAGGTCTCCGCAAATCCCCGGAACAGGCCCAGCCAGGACGCCACACCGGGCATCAACGGGCTCCTACAGTACGTTTTTTCCTCAAATAACATGCGAAGAAGGGCTGCTACGGCCCTTATTGACGCTGTTCTGTGTAAACGGGGAATCTTCAAAACAGGCTGGGATAGTAAGGAAGATCGCCCCGTTATCCGCGTTTGTGACCCCTCAACGGTGTTTTTTGACCTAACTGTCCGCGATGTGGACGATATCAAGTACTGGATCGAGGCAACTGTCCTCCCTCTACACGAGTTTAAGCGTCGAGTAGACACGGGCTTGTACGATGTGGAGATGTCAGACGTTAAATCTGACCGATATCCAAAATGGATGCTCGGGGACAAGCAACATCAGACAACGAACTCGATTCGAGACTCCTTCCAGTGGATTACGGTCTACGAATACTACGATCGCGAGACGAACAAGGTAAAACACTACGTCAGACAGCTCGATAAGGTAGTTTTCGAGGACGATATCGACTATATCCCCTATTCGATGTTCAGTCTGAACCAATCAGGCTCCGATTGCCTGGGATTGAGCGAAGTTCAGCTGGTTTTGGCCCAGCAAGAGACGGTCAACGACCTCTTGACCCACCTAAAGCGCATTACCTACCTTATGATCCCCCGAATCCTCTACGATGCCGGGAGAATCAGCGAAGAAGACCTGAATAAGGCGGTAGAAGCGTCCGCTGGGTCCTTTGTGGGGGTAGCCCCGCAGAATTCGGAGGCCATGAGGGCACTAAACACGCTGTTTTACAACATGCCCATGCCCGAAAATCCCGTCGGCGTGCAGAACTTCCTCACGCAGCAGGAAAATGACGCCGCTTTCATCTCTGCGCTGGCCGAAGCCGCCCGAGGCCAGGTGGTTGGAGCCCGAACCGCGACGGAAATGGCCATTATCGATGCTCAGATGCGGACCCGGCTGGCCACTCGGGAGGGTCACGTCAACACAGCCCTCGAAGATGTGGCTGAGAAGGCCTTTTACCTGTGCAGAAAGTACATGAAGTCGGAGAAAATGATTCGCGTGGCCGGTAGTAGGCGCTGGGACACCATTACTCTGGGCGATATTCAGGATGTAGAGGTTGATTTCGAGATGGTTAGCTACAACCCCATCCGACAGAACCCCTCCGTGCAGGTTGAAACGATGATGCAGCTAATCCCGCTGCTCATGCAGGACCAGAACATCGATTCTCGGAAGGTAATCGAGGAGGTTATTCGTAGCCTCGGTCTCTCAGCGGGCCTATTGATGCCAGAGGAAGAGGTCGAAGCGGCTGCTCAAGCTCAAGCACAGATGCAACAGCAGATGGCGCTGGGTGGAGCAGCGGCTCCTGCAGAAGGAGGCGCCCCCCCGGCGGGTGGAGAGCCAGATATCGCGGAAATCTTAGCCATGCTGGAAGCCACTGGAGCAGAGCCTACGCCTGAAGAGAGCATGGCAGCGGGTGGCGGAGCGCCGGTACGCGAGGAAGCCTGATGTCCAAGGCTCGTAGATATGCGCGGAAAGCTCATCGGATAAGACCGGTTGCTCGTCAGAACCCTGACGGGTCTGTGTCTACCGTCTTGATGACTTCAATGGATAACTACGCGTTGCCCACCTTATTCCCAAAAGACCCAAAAAACGTAACTCCTAATCCACAAGACTGGATGGAGTTGATAGGCTCCGAAGCCTTTAAGGTAGCCGAAGAGCGCGGAGAGCTGTTTAAGTTTAGCACTCCTGAAGAGGCCGATGAGTTTGCGCGGGGTACCTGGAAGCGACCTGAAGAAGGCGGCGACTACTACAAGATCAAAGACATACTGCGACGGCAGGTCCAGGAAGGCTAATGGCGCGCGATTACCGTAAAGAGTACGACGAGTACCACGGCACTAAGGAGCAGAAGGAAAATCGTGCTGCCCGCAACAAAGCCCGTAGCGACTTGGGCCTTGAAAAGGGCGACGGCATGGAGGCTGACCATATTAACCCTCTCTCTAAAGGAGGGGGCAACGGCGAAAAAAACCTTCGCGCAGTAAAGCGCTCTACTAATAGGAAGAAGGCAGCTTCAAAACCGGAGGCCAAGGTGGCTGAGTACGATGAGCTGATGGGAGAGCTAAAGACAGACGCTCAGAAACTCGATGCGTGCCCCAAGGCTACACAGGACCTTGACCTGAACCTGGAAAACCGCCAGGTCGCTATTGACGAGAAGCGCTACGGCCCCGCTAATCCTGCCCAGGACGAGGGGGGCGGAAACAGCGATTTTTGGCAGGAGTACGCAGACCGCTTTAGTGATACAGTCGAGAACGTCATGACTATGCGCTGCGCTGGATGTACTTTCTTCGATACGACTGAGGATGCACGGGCGTGTATCGCAGAAGGTATTGGGGACGAAGCAGATCCCGAGCAAGCCGTTGTCGGAGGCGATCTCGGTTATTGCCAAGCTTTAGATTTTAAATGCGCTTCCCAGAGAGTCTGTATCGTCTGGGCAGGGAGACAAGAATAATGGCTACACCCAGAACTCAAGCACCTCCCGGAGTTAGTAAGCCTACGGGTTTCGTAGAAGAAGATCCCGCCAAGCCGAAGCCGAAAAAGATAGAAGTAGAGGCTCCTCCCGAAGAGATTCTCAAGGGTAAAGAGCAGGTAAAGCCGCCCTCTCCAAAAGCAGCCCCTGCTAAACCGCTTGAAACAGCAACCATGGTGGAGGCCCCTCCAGAAAAGGAAGGCGAGCCCTCTCCTACCGAGGGGATGGTAGAGGTCGGAGATAAGCTCCAGACCAGAGAAGCGCTGGAACAAAAGATTGCTGCTATGCACGCAGCGGCAAGCACGGAGAAGGAGAGGACGCGAGCAAAAGAAGCAGAGAAAGCTTTGCAAGGAGACGATCTTCAAGCAGTCGTAGAAATGCTGGAAGAAGACGATCCAGGCGCACTAGCAGCTGCCGCCACGGCAGGCTTTAAGGCACCAGGGAGTCCTGTAGCGAAAGGCCTGGACTTCCTTAAAATCAAGCCCGAAAACTACGGTGACGCGAAGTATTGGGAAGAAGTAAAACAAAGAGCTAACAGCGCTGGCGAGTTTGTTTTTATGTGGTATGCCGGCGGCTTACTACAAGTATGGACTATCCGGCCCCTGGTCGAGCTGGCCGGAGGCCTAAAGGTCTCCAACCCGGTTTTTCAAACGCTTATGGGCGCGGGGTCTCAGGTAAAAACAGCTCGGGATGCACAACAAGTAATCAACCTCTCTCTTCAAGGATCTACACGAGCCGGAGGAGAGGTCTGGGGCATGACACGAGCCGCCGGGGCAGCAGGAGCAGCGCGAGGAACAGGAGCAGCGCGAGGAACAGGAGTCGCTACACCAACAAGAGCAGCAGTCGCAAAGACAAGCGCTTCTCCTTTTACTGCGGAAGCAGGAGTAGGAGCAGGAGCAGCAACAGCGGCTGCAAAGACAAGTGTTCCGAGGGACACTCCTCGGGAAGGTCTTGAGCCCGTATACCAGACAGGAACTCAGCAAACTGCTGCAGATACGCTGCAATCTCTACAAAACAACCCCGAGTTTCTTACTACGCACCAGGTCGCCATTGGCTCAGCAGCAGCACGCCCTTCGTGGCAAGGACCTCCCTCCTTCGGCGGTCTTCCTCAAGCGCAACGAACGCAAATAGAAGCACAGCTGCGGGCACGTCATGCCAGAGATCCCGAGCGATTCCCTCTCCCAAAAAGCATGCGGGCTCCCACGGAGGCCCGTGTCAAGACGCCTAAGGGCAATGTGCTTACGGTAGAAGAAGCAACCTCTCTTCAACAGGGTCTTGTAAACCAAGCCTCCGGGAATTGGACAGGCTCCCTTGAAGATTGGATGCTGTTGCCTCAGGCGCAAAAAGTTGCCATCGGACGCTCCCGACCCGGCACAAGAGACCATCACAGCGCACTAAGAGAAGCAGACGATTTTCTACATCCCGAGCCAGGTACGGCCCTTTACTCCGGGACTCCTCAAGCAAACCCCGCTCGTACAACGACAAAGACACTGACCGCCGAGGAACGCGCAGCCGCTGATGCTTTTGATAAGGCCTGGAGCGAGTTGTCTTCGTTGGAAAGCACAGCGCTTGTCCCCACGACAACAACGGCTACAGCGACAGCGCCTCCTTCAGCGACGGCCTCTACACCGGTTCTAAGAAACTATTTTGAGAAACATTTTGGGAGATCGGACAAAAGCTTCCTGTATAGAGGACAAGACAGCCCCCTGGTGCGCCTCGACACAGCGGCTCCCGAGACCACTTTCACAACAAGCTTAGAGGAAGCTCAGGCAGCTGCAGGTCCCACCGGTACTGTTATCGCAATAAACGCGCCTAATCTTTACGTTCCTCGGGCGGGCTCCCTTCCCGGCACTAGAGATTTCACCTTCGAGGAACTAAGGCAATTTCAAAAGAAAGGTGCCATAGCTCGGAGTAATCCTAGGGTCAAAGAAGCAGTTGAACAAGAAGCAGCAGCAGAGGCTCGCCTCGAAGGGATCCGTCAGCGGGAAGCGGACGCTACAACCAAAGCCAAGAAAGAAGGCGTAGAAGAGTGGGTCAGCTCAATCCCTCGCACAGAAGCAGAAGTTGGCCTGGTTCCTAGGGAGCCATTCGCAGCAGATGAGGTTGTGTCTGCACCTGTTGCTCCTGAGCCCGTCGCTCCTGAGCCCGTCGATATAGAGAGCGAAATACTGGGACTTGAGAAAATAAGAAAAGGATGGCGAGGCGGGGCGCGAAGGGAAAGAGCAGCGGTAGAAGACGAGGAGAAGTACAAAAGAGATCTAGCGAAAGCAACTGTTAAAGCTCAGCGAGCAAAACAGGCAAGAACGGAGACTCCTCCTCCTCCCGAGGAGCAAGTAGCCGCTTCTCTCACTCCCGCGCCTTCGAGAAGAGCGCAGCCTCTTCCAGAAGCAGCAGCACCTTCCCCCAGGGAAATCCCCGTCGGGAAAGCGAAGTTCTCAATACTCAAAGACTCCCCGGAGCCTTCTTCGACTCGCCCTGCCGAGAACGAAGCTGTTCTCCAAGCACGTGAGGATTTCAAGATAGGCGCTCCTTGGAAGTTCATAAGCACCGGAGAAAGCAGAGTTACCGGCTACGTTGATGATGCGTATGTGACCGAAAGAAAACGCCTGGAAACGCTCCTGTCAGAAATGACGGGTCGCTATCCTCCAGCAGGCTCCATAGATCTCACAAGTGGCTCAGAGTTCTCAAGAAAAGAGCAGCAGCGACTAAAAGCAGCGGCAGAAGAACGGAGCAAAGGAAAAACCCCAGAAGAACTGGACGAAGAGTTCGAGCCCCTGGAAAAAGAGCTGAAGGAAAAGAAAGCCAAAGAGAAGGCAGCCAAGGAGAAGGCAGCCCAGGAGAAGGAAAGGGCTCAAGTAACAGCGGAGTTCGAAAAACTGCTGGCTCAGCGCGGCATAGAAAAACCAAAAGAAGAAGAAGAGCTGACAGAGGACGATCCGACAGAGGAGCTGGAGCTTCTTACTTTGGATGAGCTTAAGAAAAAAGTTAGCGAGATCCAGCAAGAGCAATATGCTCGCGCAGAGGAAGCATATCTCGACCCCGAGGGACGGGCTTGGAGGGGAGAAGGACAGACCGAAAAAGAAACAGTACAAGACATCCGAGAAGTACGGGATATCGCAGAACTTCTTCGACAAGCAACAGTAGAAGCACAGGAAGCAGAGGCAAAGGCACGGGAAGCGGCGACCGCAAAAGAAGAGCCCAAGGCCGAGGCTAAACCGAAGCGTAAGCCTCGAAAAAAGAAGAAGAAAGAAGAGCCGGAAACTAAGGGAGAGCAGCAGCCGCTCTTCGGGGCAGAGCCCGAGCCCGAGCCCGAGCCCGAAGCTAAACCGAAGCCCAAGACGAAGCGTAAGCCCCGGAAGAAGGCTGCGAAGAAGGAAGAGCCGGCGCCAAAAGACGAGCCCTCTGTTTACAAGAGCTTCTCGGAGAAAGATTTGAAAAGCGCCCTCCGCGCTGTCAAGGGAGAAAGAACGCGCCTCCTTAAGCAAAAGCCCTCGGGCAGGACTTCTGGAGAAAAGAAGACTTCCCAAGAAAGAATGGACCGTGAGGAAAGCCGCCTAAATGCCCAAATAGCAGAAATAGAAGCTGCTCTGACTGCCCCTAAACGGGCTGTGAAGAAGGAAGAAGCCTCGCCAAAGGAGATCTTAGACGAGAAAAAAGGACGGCGGAAGCTCACTGAAGTAGTCTCCGACGCTGCTAAAAAGACGAGGCTGAGTCGCCGGGAGAAAAGACTTGAAAAGCAAAAGAGCGCCATCGAGACAGAGCAAGACGCGCTGAACTATCTCCGTAAGAAGACCGATAAGCCGGGCGAAGATCACTTCACCAAGGAAGGAGAACTCGGGAAGCTCTTAGAGAATATCGCTAAGACCGGAAAGGGTTCCCCTGGCCAGGCTTACGCGCACGCTATGCTCGCAGACCAATGGGCTCCCCAGAGCGGCGCTACTGTCCCAGTAGCGGAAGCTGTCAAGGAACAATTCGGTCCCGAAGAAGCAAAGGCTTTCGAAGAGGAAGTCCTTCGCGTAACCCGCTTGAGAATAAACGACCTTCTGCCCGCTGGCGGAGAATAAAAAATGGCTCAGATCCCAAAAAACATCTACGAGGTCATCGCCGCAAGAAAAGAAGCGGCAGGGCAAGAGCCCGTCAGCAAGGCAATACAGAGACAGTACTTCCCGAAAGGGAAACCTCAAGCGCCTAAGTACACGGGTGTAGATCCCGAGGGATACGAGGCTCTTAAGAAAAAGACAGCTCCCGAAGCAACAGCCCCAGCTGCTAAGGAGTCGTAATGCCTATGCCCTTGAAGAAGCTCTTGCTTCAGCTTTCTGAGAGAGATCCAAAGATTAGGGAACTGATCTCCAAGCCCTTGAAGCTAAAGAACGAGAAACCACCCGCGCCCAAAGCGAAGAAATAACCCCTATCCTGAGGAGAATAACTATGGCCAAACCCAAAACCAAAGCTTTAAAGCGCGAGCGCAAGCCCCGGATTGACATCGCGGGAAAAGCACCCGCACCCCCCGAAGACGAGGCAGCGAATATTAAGCGAGAAGCTCCTGTTGATATGGGAAAAAGAGGTGAAGTTACCGGCGCGAAGAGAGGCCAAATCCCCGCAGGGGCGAAACAGGCAACGGCACAACAGAAAAAGTACGCTAAGAGCACCTACCTCGCCGCAATTGGACACAGCCCCCCGGAACCGTCCGATATCGAGGACGAACCCGGAGATCCTGCCGACGAAGCTAAACCGAAGCCGAAGCGCAAGCGCAAGAAAAAAGAAGATTACGATACGGTTAAGAGGCGTCTGGGCGGACATCTTGGAGAGGGGAAGCTGTACTAATGTCATTCGTTGCTCATGGTCTGAAGTGTGACTCCTGCGAGGAGAGAGATCCCCATGTCTTCTACAAGAGAGCGGACGGCCCGCCGCCGTGTCCAGATTGCGGTGGGGATCGTGTTGTTGATTGGAGTCACGGTAAATTTCCTGGGGTCCAGGGTGATGGCTACGGTAGTTTCAAGACCATAGACATGGGACACCTGGGCGTATGCGAGACCCGAGAGCAGTACGATCGCGCCATCAACACGATCAAAAAACGCTACCCAGGTAAGGAACTTCACATCCGAGGCGACAATAAGGCAACGCGAACACTGCTCGCAGATGAGGCGCGGCATCGTGTTTGGGATAAGCGCAAACGAGAAGGCGTAGACGCCAAGATGAGAGCAGAGATGAAAGCGAAGTCTAAATCGCTTACATTAGAGCAACCGGGTAAGAAGTTTACCGTTAGCAAAGACGGAGTAACCGCGAATGAGAAGTAACAGCGCCTTCGCAGATCCGGCCATCCTTGATCAGGCGGAAAAAGTCGCGTCCCTGTTGCGCCGGAACCTTCGCCGGGTAGGAGACGTGCCCTACAAGGATATGATCACTTACGAAGATACCGAGACCGGCGAGAAACGAAACGTATCAAACAAGGTTAGACTTGCTCTTGGTGCGGCTGTCGCTTTTGAGCTTGCGCCTTCTCAAGACCCCGAGAAAGAAAATGGCAACGGCTGAAAGCAAAGAAGAAACCATCGCTCGCGTTAGTGAGATTGTGAAAACAAAAGGCCCTATCGTTCCCGATAGGGACATCAAACCGCTGGTAGCTATTCTTAATGAAGCTATCGACAAGGAGAATATGAGAATGGCACTCCCCGAAGACCTGCCCCCCGAGGCAGACGCCCTCCCGCCCGCCGAAGAAGAAATCCCCGGAGCAGCGCCCGAAGAGGGAGCGATGCCCGAAGACGAGACAGATATGTCTCCTCTTGTGGAAATGCTCGGCATTGACGAGGCAAAGGCTCTTGAGCTTTTTGAGGCCGCAAAGCAGCTGCCCGAGCTGGCAGACCTTACGCCGCAGCAGCTGGCCGATGTCCTTGTCGAAGACTTCCAGATGCGGATGCGTCTCGAAGAACTCGCCGCAGGCGCCTCTGATGTGGCCGCTGAAGAAGCTATGGACGATATGGGCATGATGGCTCCGCCAATGGCTCCTCCAGGTCCTCCCATGGGTAACCCTGAAGAAATGCCACCCGGTGGAGGTTATTGATGATTAACGAAGAAGACGCGACTGAAGCGACCCAGGATAGCGACACCTCTTCCGAAGTCTCGGAAACACCGGTTGAACCTGTACAGACTGAAGCAGCTGACTCTTCTGAAGATGCCCCCTCCGATAGCTGGAACGGGGAACTTGAAAGTCTTCAGACATCGGACTGGGTTAGGAGCCTGGACGATGATGTTCGCAGCAATCTCCTGGGCGGGATTGAGACCAAGTACAAGCACTGGCAGCGGGGATATACCGACAAGTTTCAGGAAACTGCTGCTTGGCGAAAGCAGCTAGAGACTCGGGAAGAGGAGCTTCGAGCAAACGAAGCCAAGGTACAGAAGTGGTTGTACGGGGATGCCGATCCAATCGGAGAGACTCGTAAAGAGATGGAAGAGCTTAAGACACAGCACGATGCTGTTCTCGAAGCTCTGAAGAAAGACCACGAAGCAGCCCTCGCGCTAAAAGCAAACGCCTCCCGAGAGGACTACGACAAGCTCATTGCTGAAAGAAACGACGCGCTCAAACGCCTTCAAGGCATCGAGCAAGAGCGACACGTTGAACAGGAAGCCAAGCTCGATAGCGCGGTAGACGAGTTCGAGACGTGGATTCGCGGTGCTGCGCCGGATGTCTACGAAGACGATGATGCTTTCTATAGTCTCTGCGTTCTCTGCACAGGTGGGATCGAGCGGGAATCTGCTCTCGCGATGATTCGGGGTAAATACAAAGCACCCGCGCCTGAACCCGAGCCCGAGCCCGAGCCCGTGGCCGAAGAGGTGCCCGCAAGTGTGGACCTCATGAACCTGGGAACAGGTCAAGCGCGAGCTACTGGTCAGGGTGAGTCCCGCAAGTTCGATGACATCATGGATGCTCTGCGGCGAGAAGCGCAGCGAGGAGACTTCTAAATGATGTACAACGTCTTCACGGACCCCGAGGGGGCTCCCGGAATCATCGGCATCGAGCAGTTAGGTCAAACAAGCTCACAGACCTCGACACAGTACGTCAACGTGCGGCACGCGGTGTCCATCACCACGGGTCCGCAGGACAAGATGACTATTCACCTGGTCGGTAGTGCAATCGAGCTAAAGGGGATTTCGAAGGAAAACTCCGAGAAAGTCCTCAATCTCTGGCTCGATTTTATTCAAAAGAGCTGAAGTCACAGAAGACGGGGGTGCCTTCGCCGACGTAGGCACCCTCTACATTGAAGGACATATGCTCGCAGGCCTGCTCCTCGGTCATGCCGTCCTTCATGAAGATCTTCAGACACCGCTCACGGTCATATACTGCGACCGGTCCTCGGACTGGCCACATGCCCGTGGTGGTTCCCACCAGGGCGTCTTCCAGCCCATCGGCCAACATGGCGTCGGGGTTCATATCTTCCAAAAATACCGCAATCTGCTCAGCACGACTCATGCAAAATCCTTCCTTTCTTTTTTCTCGCGATCTCTCTTCGCGAGGGCTGTTTGATAAATATCCATCTGTACAGGGGCCTTGGGCGTCATAAGCTGAGCACCGCCGTCGTTTAAGATACCGCTATCGGAATCGTGCCCGATAGGAGGGGCAGCAGGCGCGGGGGGCTTGTTGCCGGGCGTGTTCAAGATACCGCTATCGGAATCCTGAGGAACCCCGTCGGGGAAGAGATTCTGCAGAAGAGACTCCACGCCCTCGGGCGGTAGCATGTCCTCCAGCCGAACGCCTTGTTGCTCCTCCACAGAAGCGCCGAGGGTGTCCGTTATCGACCGAATATACTCTGCCGTCTCGTCGGGAAGGCGCTTCTCCCCCTCCTCGTACTTCAGGACGTTCCCCCTGCCCCAGTTATATATCCCCAGCATTATGGCAAGAGACTGCGGGTCCTCGGAGACACCGTCCAAACCCTCCGCCCACTTAAAATAGCGTCCTGCCGCATCGATGGACTTTAGAGGGTCTGTACGGAGATCTTCCTCGTCCGTCATAAGACCGTACTCTCTCGCCGTCGCAGGCATAAACTGCATCAGGCCGACGGCTCCCGCCGAAGATGCCGTCTTGCCCGAGATAATGTCCTCGC
>Ga0208299_1002072_pt1 | contig 14063 bp, 3 predicted proteins | sample 15_taG_FD_184089 | JGI IMG/M metagenome (GOLD analysis project Ga0208299, IMG submission 184089) | Marine viral communities from the Subarctic Pacific Ocean - 15_ETSP_OMZ_AT15312 metaG (SPAdes) (version 2) | ecosystem: Environmental > Aquatic > Marine > Oceanic | place: Pacific Ocean | collected...
ATAATCTTCCCATTTGCGTCTTTATGTAAAAATAATTCATACGGACGTTCTTCTGTTTTCTCTATTTCTTTTATAACTTGTCTGCGAATTCTTGTTACTTGTTCTTTTAATCTTGAATTATGATTTAAAGCAAATCTTGTTAGAATGTGTAACAATTCATGGGTATATACTTCTTGAGAGGTTTGTTCTGAATAAGATTCTGGTTTATATTTATTAAAGTTTACATCTACAGATGTTTCATGAATATTTGCTTCACCGTGAGCTTTAACAGTAGTTCTATTTAGCGTTACAGTAGTATTATCTAATAAAGTCCCTGCCTGACTAATAATCTCGTCTAAAACACGCTGTAAATGGCTCTGTTGGGTTTGTTTATCAGCTTCATTAAGATAAGCATCTGGACTAATTGTACCAAGTCTATCAAATATAGCCTGTAAATCTTCTCTTAATGAATCTGTTCCATAAACATCTTTTTCTAATTCATCTTTTATAGCAACATCAATAGATTTTAGTGTTTCATCAACCCCTTTACCTGTTGAATGTATGTTATTTAAACGAATACTAATTTTTTGTAAATCAGATAAAAATTCAAAATTTGCTAGTGTTTCAGTGTCTAGTGTAGATGGAGAACCAACAGTAGACCATGGGTCAGTTTCTTTAATGGCCTCTGTAAGTTTAAGTGGATTATTTATAAATTCTACAATTTCTTTATTTGTATAATTGTCTATTAAATTTTGACCACCTATAATTTTTATTTCAGCTTCAGTTAATGCTTTAACTAAGCTACTCCATGTCCATGGGGATGTAAGGTTGTCAACAACAGTAGATTCTTCTTTTAATTCTTTTTCTTGTTGTTCAAAGAATTCTTCAAATTCAGGTGTGCTTTCATCCATTTCACCATCTTCATTAATTCCTTCTTCAAGGGAACTAGTAGGTTTAGCCGTCTCTGTTTTTGGTTTTCCTTTTTTAGCTAGCTTTTCTTCTCCTAATTTAGTAATAGCTATATGATTACCATGATTAGGGTCCCACTTCATTTGTTTTTTAGTTTTTACAGAGTATATAAGTCCAGATGTAACCTCTCCACTCGCAGGTAGATAAACATATTTATTTCCTTTATATGTAACTACAACTCCATCACCATATTTCACAAGAATATTTAAGCCTATAGCTGTTCTGTCAGCTCCTTCATTTTTAAAGACTTCTTTACCTTTACTATTAAGAATTTGCATACTAGCCATACCTTTACCAGCGAGGAATTTGACAGTATAAGTTTGTCTAGTTTTACCTTTGGGAGTGTATGGTATTGTGTATGTAATAGTTTTAGTTTTAGTTTCAGTGGTTTCTATTTCTGTACTTTTAGTTTCTGCTACATTAGGGGCAAGACTTGAATCTAATACGGATTCAGGAAAATACATTTGAGATACTCTCCAATTTTCAATAGAACCGTATTTTTTTATTAGTGCAGTGAGATTAGCTTTTCTTTCTTGGCTTTTCTTTTTAAGCTGTTTAATTATATTATCAATAGTAATTTCATTAAGCTTTTTACTTTTATTTTTCTGATAACTATTACGTATAGTTTCAGCCTCAAAACTCTCTGTTTGTAATAATCTGTTAACTGCTGTTTTTTGTTCTGGGGAAAGTTTTGACATAATACTTTCAATTTGTTTTAAACTTTCATCAAGGAATCTATGATTTAAATTTCTTTCTAGAAATTGTTTATTATAAATTTTAGTGTTTTCAATTACATCTTTAAGAGGTGAAATTACAGCGTCATAAATTGGTAATACGTTAGATTTTTGATCCAGTAAGTCACCTAATACAACAGAGTCCATATTTTGAACCATATTAACTATTGCAGATACTCCTGGCTTAGTAAATTCGTCAGTAGTTACATTTACTGTTATTGCTTTTTCCCAAGTCTTTTTTGTTTTACTTATAAAGTTTGCCCAAACTTTACGATGTATTTTATTTAAAAAACCTTTACCTTTAGTCTTAACCTCAACTTTAGGGTTACCTTTTATTGATGGCACAGTTTTAATAAGTTGAATTAATTCATTTTTATTTTGTGACCAAGGTCCATTCATGCGAGGCATAAAGTCATCTGCTAATTCACCTGCTATATGAAATTTAATAGCTCTATCAGTTACTCCATTTCCTGTTATATCTTTAGTTGCTTCTTCATAAGCTACTGCAAATGCAAAATATTCTGTTTCTACAACTTTAACTAGAATTTCTCTAGATTCTTTAATTGGGGCTAATAAATCTTCTAAAGCATTTTCAAAGAGCTTAGTTTTTTTACCAGCATAAATTGTTCTAAAATATTTTTCAATTTTTGATTTTTGATTTATACCTGTAGATGTATCTTTTATGAATGTAAAACCATATAAATTATTAGGTATATTTTTACCTGTTTCTTTATCGTCTATTACTTCTGGTGTACTACCTGTTTTATCTAATTTTTTTATGAGATTAACTTTTATTCCAATACTAGACTTAAGAGTATCTTGAATAAGCTGAAGTTCTGCTTTTATTTCTTCTTTAGCTTCATTAGTTTTTGCTTTATTATAGCGACTTTGTATATTTGCTAAATTATCATATATACTTGGAACAATTTCTTCTATTACATTATTAATAACTTTTTCTAAACCAGCTCCATAGTTACTAATCATTACTGGGTCTTTAGCTAAATTTCTAGCAAAACTAGTTATTGCGCCCAAGTCATCTTTTAATTCCCCATGTAATACTTCAACAGCATTACGTTGTTTATCATTAAAATTTCCATCCACATTAGTTATTTCTTCTACAACTGTATTAATAAATGTCTGATAAACATCAAGAAAAGCTCCACTTGTATCATTTTCAGCTTCTGCAATGAATTTTTCATAAGTATTAACTGGGTCATTGGAGTCAACAAATATTCCAACTTTTTGTAAAGCTTTTTTGAGTACTTCTGGGTTTCCTTCTAAAAATTGTAATAATCCAATTGCATAACCATTTGTAATACCATCAGTTTCAATACCTATTGTTGTTGTAAACTTAGCTTTTGGTTTATACTTAGATAACGCAACAATACCTTCAAGTAGGTGCATGCTACTACCACTTACAACATCTTCTTTAATAAGTTTATTAAATAATTTATTAATTTCAGCTTTATTTTTTTCAGGGTTCTTTATAGCCTTTATAAGAGCTTTAACAGTAGCATTATTATTAATATCTTCAAATAAATCTTCTGCTTGTTTAACAGTTTTAAGGTTATATCCAAATGATTGAATTATTGCTAATTTAAATATAGCTCTGTCAGCTTCATTGTTAATTACAGATTCAGAATCTGCAGGATGAAATAAAGCTCTATGTATCTTACTACGTTGACCATTGATAGTATTACTTACAATACTTAGTCTATGTTGAGCTTGAGCTTTATATTTAAAGTAAAAACTCTTAAGACCTCCTTTCAAATAATCTCTAACATAATCAATATCTTTTTTCTTTTCTTCATTAGCAGCAATTACACCATCTAAATTTTCAAAGTGTTGTTCTTCTTCATTTTTAACTTCAGCTAGTGCATATAAAGTTTCATTTTCTAGAACATTAACAATTCCTAATTCATCTTTTTTACCAACCCACCTAGTATTTTGTAACTTTTTCATTACATCTCTAACTTTTTGTGGAAGATTCCAAAAGCCTCTATCTGTCTTTTCTTGTTCATCTTCTACTGGTCGATCGTATGTATCTCTTAATGCTGTTTCTGCACCTTTAATTGTTTTAAGATTTTCAGCATTATCTTTAAAAATTTGTAATTCTTCAATATTGTCATTAATTATGATAGAATTCCATTGTATAGTTGTCTTATTTTTTACTATTTCAAGATTTGGGTTATCAAATAAATCTGTATCGTATTCACCTCTTATTAATTCAAATAATCCACCTTTATCAGATTTCATACGCCTAGCAGTTTGAATTGATAATAGGCCTAATGATGCACCTACTCTCTTTTCCCAAACAGAATCTTTAACTAATAATTTTCTAGTTATTTTGAATTTTCCTAAAATTTCCTCGAAAAAGTTTTGTTCGCCTGATTTCTGTGCTTGAATATTTAATAGGTCAAATATTTCTCTACCTAAATCTTGTGCAGCATCTCTAGAAAAAATACCTGCATTGAAGAATGTTGCAATCTGTCTTTTAGATAAGCGTCCAGTTTGTTTAGCATCACCAAAAACTAAATCAGCTATAGCAAATAAAGGTCTTACTCTACTTCTATTAATACTTATTGCACCCCAATGCATAGTAGCAAGCATCATAGCAAAGAGTACTTCATCAGGCATATTGCCATTTTTATCTAAAAATAATGCATATTCTTCTTTTGCTAATAAACCATCTTCTATATTTCCAGTTGAATCTGCAAACTTATTATTAATTTTTTCATTAAATACTTTTTTAAATTCTTCAAAATTTGTAGCAACAGCTTCAATATAAGCTTCATCATCAATTTTTAAAGCTCTTAATTTTTCTCTGATAGTATCTGGAGTTAATTCTATATCTTTATTATTAGAAAAGAATGAATTACGCTCAGGATTTCTAACTTTAAATAAATCTATTACTTTTAAACTACTATCTTTAAGTTTAATAAAAGAATCTTTAAATTTATTTAGAAAGTTGTTGGCTACTCTTTGTTTTTTAGTTTCTGCCTCAGTTTCTTTAAGTGTAGCTAATTCATCATCAAGATTTTTAACTTCAATTTCTAATTGAGCAATTTTGTCCCTATTTGCCTTACTTCCTCTTTTCTTTTCTGCTGATTTTAAGTCAGCTAAATCTCTTACAGCTTGAGTACGTTTTTTAGTAAGTTTCTCCTCTTCTTTGCTTATTACTTTTCTCTTTGGTGTTTTTTTAGGTTTAACTTCTTTTTCTTGTTTAGTTTCTTGTTTAGTTTCTTGTTTAGGTTTCTTTTTATCACCTTTAACATTCTCTAGACTACCTCTACGTTCTTCCCTTTTCTTTAGAATTTTATCAATTCTCTCTTGGGTACTAGTTACTTTAATAACACTTGCGTCTTCTTTAGCTTTAACATCAATGTTATCAATTACACTTTGTATTACATCTCGTATGTTTTCTACGTACTCTATTTCAAGTGTTAACATTTCAATCATTGGTTCACTTCTACTATCTATAAACCAATAACCTTCTACTCTATTTTCTGTACCCTCTATTACATTACCTTGAGTATTTTTTGCAGGAGGTATTTTTTTAACATTTTTAGGGAGAGTATCTGCGGTATAAACTTCATAAGTACCATACTTCACATATGTAGTAACTGTTCCACCTTTACTTAAATCATAAGCTTTACTCCATGCTTTTTGTTTTAAGATTAATCCACTTAAGAAATTATTGAATCGTGTTGGTTCAAATCTATTATTTTTAGCATCATCTAAGTACTGTTTAACACCTTTAAATTTTGAGGGAGCTTTTTTACCTTCTTGAGGCTCACCTATTATTTCATTATGTACTTGTTCTAAAGTTTTCTTCCATTGTCTTCCAGTTTTACCAATTAAATTTTTAATTGCTTTAAATGATTTAGCAACTTTATTACGTTTTTTAGCATTATCTTTTTGTTGTTTATTTAAACTACCTAATGTGGCTGTATCAACTCCTGTATTCAGTAAATCTAAATTTAATGAGTTAAGGGTGTCAGACGCTTTTTTATTAACTTTAACCTTAGGTTTAGGTTTAACTTCTGGTTTACCCTCTCTTCTAGCTTTTTCTGTTTTAGCAGCTTTGAGGTCTCTTACTTGATTCCATAAACCTAATTGTTTTCCTTGCTTTAAAAATTCTTCATTTTCTTTAACTATTCTTGTATATTTTTCAATAAATTCATCTAAATGCTTATCAGATAAGTCACCTACTTCTATTTTTTTATTACCATATAAGGTACTTTGTATTATGTAATTTGGATTAAGAGGATTATCTAGAGAATAAACTCCTCCTTCACTTTCAGATATAATTACTTCTTTACCTGTTTGGGGATTTATTATTTTAAGTGACCCAGCTTTACTACGAGCAGTTACTTCTACTCTATATTCTTTACCATCAGGGCCATAGACTGTTGCATATTCTTTATCAGGATCTTCAGTAGTTTCAGGTTTAGCTTTAGTTTCAGGTTTAGATTTCTTTTCAAACTCTTCTTTTAATGTAGCAGCTTCTTTTTGAGTTCGCTTTTTTAGTTTAAATATTAAATCTTTTCCTTTATCGAAATTTTTAGGGCTAGACATACCTACCCCCATAAAGATGATTTCGCCTTTTTTATTTTTCTTTATATTGAGAGATATAACATTACCTGTTTCCTTTACATATTCTCTCAATTCAGCTTCAAATTTCCACATAAATTTTGGAAAAACAAAAGAATTTTCATTACTGTAATCTACTCCTATATCAAAATCTATTTCTGCAGTTTCTTGCTCAGTAGTTTCAGGTGTAGTTTCAGGTGTAGTTTCTTCTTCAGTAGTCTCTTTTTGACTACTATCTAATGTATCTGCTATAGCTTGTCGTGATTTATTAAGGTCAAGAATTAATCTCTTTAATCTATTAATTTCTGTTTTATTTTTAGTTTGTTGTAATTCTAGAATTAATTCAGTTTGTATTGCTTCTAAGGCTTCATAATCATCTACTAATAAATTAATTAATTTATCTATTTTTTCTTCATCTCTGACTTTTTCTTTTAATGCAGCTTTTAATTTTGTATAGTTCTTATTTACTTTAGCCATCGTAGTGTTAATACTTTTACTAGATTTTCTGATATTAACTGCATTTTGTAAATTGCCAGTTTTAAAGACACTGTTAATTCTATTATTTATTGTGGGAGAAAGTTCATAACCACTTGTAATAGTATTTATGTGTCTTGCTAATGCAATACGTTTCCTATTTAGGCGTTTACGTTGCTTTTTAGTAAGATTAGGATCTTTAAGCTTTGTATTAAGCTTACTGAGTTTATTAAGTGATGAGGTAACAGTATCTCTAATAATTTTAGTAGCAGCTTTAGTACCTTTATGAAGAGGTTTATTAATTTTATTAAGTCTACTTGCTAATAGTCTTTCTTGAGTGGCGATTTCTTTAGCACGTTTAGCTTTATATTTTTTATTTCTATCAGGGAATTTCTTTTTAGGAAATTTTTTCTCTAAAGCATCATACTTTTCATTAATAGCATCTATTTTTCTTTGGGCCTCATCTCTACTTATTTGTTCATCTTTTGCTACTTGTGTAGTTGTTTCACCTGATTGATAATTCTCTAACGCAGAATTTAACGATTCTTTAGCTTTTATTACTTCAGGGCTAGTATCCCCCTTTTGTTTATTTTCTATCTTATTTAAAGAATCTAAGAGCTCTGTAGCCTTATCTAAAGTATTTATAGTATTAAAATCTTCACTTAATTCAACACCAAGTTCTTCTGCAGTTTGTTCAATTGTATTAATAGTATCATTTAATACATTTGCAGCTTGTACATCTCCTTCTGGAACAACTTCATCTACAGCTTCTTGTGCTTCTTGTAGTACTTTACCACTTTCTCTATCTGTTGCTCCTTTATCACCTCTAATTCTGTTATTAATTTCACTAACTGTAGATGCAGTGCCACTAAATGTTGCACCCGGTACTAGACCAGCTACAAATGAATTAAGAAGACCCATTTGGAATTCTTTACTCTTAAAGTCAGGTAAATGCCCCTCTTTAATTAAATCTTGAGCAACTTCTTCAACAATAAATTGTAAAGCTTCAGTTGTACCTTCTGTAAGTCCTCCAGATAACATTTCTTTACCAATCTGTTTAAGATTTCCACCTAAACCACGAGATAAGAATGATTTTTTAGCGGCTGTATTGGCGGCTTTAGTAAGCCCAAATTTTTTCATTAGTTTAAGAGGATAGAAAGCTTCCAGGGCTCCTGCTATAGTACCACCTGCTAATGAACCTAATTGTGCTTTCCAATCTCTATTTCCTGCTACAGCCACATCGCCATAGATACTACCTGTTTCCATACCCATAGCAGAACCATAAGCTCCAGTAGCTCTACCTATATTTTTAGCTTTAGTTATTAATGCAGCAGCATTTTTACTTAAACCTTGGCCTACAAGTTTTTTAACACCACCTTTAACTACTTGTTTAGCTATTAATCCACCAAAACCACCTGTACCTATCATTAAAGCAATAGATGGCATTGCTTCACCAATTAAAGCACCTAGTTTAGATAGTACTTGTGTAGGATTAGACCAATCTACATCTTCAACTCCTGGTAGTTGGGCTCCATTTTTCAGGGCTTCATCTATATTGCGTAAGTATTGATCTAAGAACCAAGTACCTAGTTGTTCATTACCTGTAGCATCAACAATAAGAGCCATGAATCCATAACCAGTAGCTTGTAGATTATCTATACCGCCACTAAGACCTTTACCCATACTATCCCAAAAACCTTCGCCTATACTTTTATTGTATGCCTGTTCTGCTTCAGCTAATTGTAATACACCCTCAGTATAAGCTTGCTTATTATATTTACTATAAAACATTGCATTATTTTCAGGAGTATTTAGTACTTCATTAATAATTTCATTTGTTTTAGGATTACGTACAGTAATTAGTGGTCTACCAAAGAATCCTACGCCATCCTGACGGATGTCTACGGATACGGTAGAACTATTAGGATCTTGCCCTTTTAATAAAGCAGCTTTGAAGTTTTCAGTTTGTTTAGCTGCTTCTTCATTAAGCATCCTTTGAGTTACATATTCTTTTGGTATTCCAAGTTGTTTAGCTAAAGTAGCACGGTGCAAATTCCATTTTTTGCTACGTTTACTTCCATCTATGGGTGCTTCTTTACCAAGATATGGTAATAAAGCATTTGTTAAAGAATCATATTTAGCAGTTTCATAAGCATCAAAAGTAAATCCTGGTTGTGCACCTAAACGACCAAAGTTTTTTAGGGTGTCAGCATCTGCAATCTCTGCAATATCAATTTGGTGGTTTGTAAATTCAGTTTTCTTTTGTTCAGCTTTTATTCCTAAAGCTTCTCTTTTCTGTTCTACTAAATCAAGAAAAGTACTATTTTCTACTAAATCATCGAAACGTTCTTCGTTAGTTTCATCCTTTAGATATTGAGTGAAGAAGTTATCACTTGTTGCCATGATTTAAGAACCAGCACTTGAAATACTAGTTTCTTTAGCAAGTTGTTCTTCTAATTGTCTAAGTAATTCTGCATCATCTTTAGTTAATCCAGCTCCTCCTCCTCCTGCACCAGCTCCTGCATATTTTCTTTGGATTAATGTTTCATATAATGCTTGCATTTCAGCATTATTTAATTTTTTAATATCATTTGAAATAGTATTTGACCGTGATTCTTGAGATTCAACATCATCTATATATGTACTACTATAACCACCATTAGTATCTCTATCTAATTTCTTTTCTTCATTAGCAGAAATTGTTTTAAAGACGTCTGCTGATATTTTTTTATCATAACCATATTTATTTTGAAGATTTTTGTTATAAACCTTATCAAAAACTGCTCTAGCTTCTGCAAATGTTTCATATTGAGGATTATTTTTTTTAAAGTCATCAAAGTAATTTGCTCTAACAATTGTTCTTGTACTATCTTCTTTTTTAATATTTTTATAGACTGCTTCATATAACATATCAAAGGATTCATCTGAGCCATCTAATTCCTGTACTTTATCATTAAACTTAAATGTCCACATATCAGGTCTTCCAGGAACTGATAATCTATCATCAAAGGTCATATATCCCTCATTAATAAATTGATTAATGTCATCTACGCTAATATCATCAGGGAATTTAGTTAGAAATGCTTGTCTATGTTCTGCAAGTTCTATTTTATCTTCAGGACCCATTCCTGTGCCCCATGGTAGGTTAGAAGTATCAAGTCCATAAGTAAGGTCAATAAAGCCACCACTAGCAAAAGGATCTTTAACTGTTTTCGGTTTAGTTTTTTTACTGCTAGGTATAGGATTATCAACTTTATATTTATGTAGCTGTTTATCTCTCTCAAGTTGCTGTTTTTTACCTTTTTCATCACTTAAATATGTAACAGCTAATTGTTCTTCAAAAGCTTTTTTAACCCTATCAGGTTCACCAAGCTCATAGTTAGTTTTATTGATAGTATCGATATTTAACCAAGCATTATTTGCTTCATCAATCATAGCATTACGTTCTTCTTGACTACCTGCTGCCATTAAATCTGATACAAACTGGTCAGTTTCACTTTGTACATAATTATCTACACCTTCTTGAAGTGCAGTTCCAACTCCACTAAATCCTTCACCCATTGCTTTAGCTGCTGTGTTAGCAGCACTAAGAATTCCTGAAGGATTAGAGGGGGCTATATTCTTCCAAGTTACGACACCCATAATATCTCCTAGTTAGCCTACGTATTGTGTTCCAGCAGGTTTACCACCTACATATGAACTAAAATCAGTTCTACCTTGTGCTTGTTTCCAAGCATTTTGATTGGAAATAGCATTATTAGTAGCTAATCTTTGAGCTTCATAATTAGTATTCCATTGATTTTGCTGGTTTTCCATTGCTTCTCTAGTTAGTTTTAGATTTTTTAAAGCGGCCCATCCAGATGCTAATCTACCAGCTCCTTCTAAGAAGGCTCCAGCACCGCCTAAGGTGTCTTTATTCAAAAATTTGTTACCAGTACCACCACCACTCCATGTATCTGGAAGATTAAAAGCATTTTGCGTATTACTCCAATTAGGAGGAGCTCTCAAACCATCTGCTAAACTACTTCCAAACCCAAAACCTTCACCTTGGCCAATATTAAACCCTGTGGTGTTGTTGGCTGTATTATTTAAACTTAAATTCCTCATAATACTTTCATCCCACTCATTTATCATAAAATTATCTCCTTTTAAAGTTAGGAATTACTATGTTATTATAATAAGTAATACTATCATACATCATAATAATAAGATAGTATACATATTTAACAGGTTTTTACTATGTTATCATAATCTCTGGTTCGAGAATTTGATTAATTTTAGCATCATAATCAAAATCACTAAAACCCATCAGATTAAAATCTGTAACAGAATTAGATATATATTGTGCAGGCATCATAGCATTAATAAACACATTCCTACCACCTCTAGTATAGTCTAATGAATTACCATTTCTATCTTGAAATAGTGCTTCCATTACTTCATGTAATGGATCCATCTTTCTTTCATTAAGAGCCTCTTGTTTTGCTCTCTTATCTCGTAAATCTTCATCTTTTTCATAAGCATAAGTTTCTAGTATATCACCTATTAAATTAGCTGTTTGACCAAGAAAATCAGCTAAATCAGAGAAAACAGAAAGATCTAACGTATCACCTCCTGAAACTTGATAGCCATAATATATAGCTACAATTAATGCAAGTTCAGGGCTAACTTTAGCTATCTCTGTTATTATCTTCTTAACTATTTCATTAATAATATATTGTTTTATAATACTGATAAGGTATTGCATAAAAGTTGCGCTACTAGGATTTAGTATTGCTATTACAAACAATACAACCGCTATAATTTTTAATAACTTAGCCCACCAAGGTAATTCAATTACTTCATAATGGGCAACATAAAGAGATATATGAGCACTAGCCATAAGTAGACTAGTTACATGACTGGTAGGTAAAGTTCTAACTAAATCAAATGAAAGAGGTATCATTAAATCATACTTTTCAGCAAGATTAAAAACAACCATTTTAAATTTACCTGTCTGAGCATCAACTACTCGTAACATCATTTTAGGTGCCTTTAAAGTATAAGCATTTAACCCATTAGCAACACATTGATAGTAAACCATTTCCTGATTTGCAGTAGTTTCTTCTGCTGCTCTGCTAATTAATCTTAAAGTAGTACTATTTATTTTTTCATAAACTAAAGATGGTTTTACTACACCATCGTCATTAGTAGTATCATCTGCATTTTTTAATGTACCTGTAAAAGTAATTCGTTGTGTAGGCTGCATCCAATTAGCTGCTTCAGTTGTATAACTGGATTCTTGTCCAAGAGTTCCCGCTAAAAATTGATTTATTTCTGTTATAGTCGAACAAAAATATCCTACGTTATATCCTCCAACACCAGATGAGACATAATAAGGGCTAATTAAATCATCGTTTCCTGCTACACCTGATTCAAATCTAGATAAATCTGAATAATATATTCCATTAATAGCACTGTTTGAATCAGCATCAATTTGCTCTAATGTATAGTGTGCAAATGTAATATATGCAAATTGAAATACATATTTATAATCTGTACCCTCAACTTGAAGATTATTATAGGGTTTATCGTCTTGAGCAGCATCATAAGTACCTTTATCTGTAGCTTGGCCTGGATATAAAGTAGAAACAAATCTAAAACAATAATTTATAGCTATTTGAGAAGTATCCCATAACCGTACCCCAAAGTTTAAAAAGACGTGGTCTACTTTATTGTTATAGTCAGATATACCTGCAGCTGCAACATCATCCATAACACTATCGATTAATTCAGATGCATCTAAACCAATTTTGCTTACAAGATTATTTATTTGAGTAGATTTAGTAGTAACAGAAGAATCAAAATTTGTATTATTTATTCTTAAAGGTACTGCCGGTAATATATCTAATGCAGTACCACCTTCATCTCCAAATTCCGAATTAGGTTCATCTAAACCTGTATAGGTTCCATCTCCCACTTTATAAACAAATAATAATGGCGTTGTTGGGTCACTATCTTTATGAAAAGTAGTAACATAATGTAGTCCAGTTGGTTTAGGAGGGATAGTAAAGCTTGTGACTTCTACAATTGTTGAATTAGTTCCTAATAAATTTACTTCATGATTATTTGCATTATATGATTTATTCATATCTTCAGAAACCATAGTAATACCACTTCTAATGGTTAATTCATAATGATTTGAAATATATGTTCTAGTAGTATGGGTTTTTTGTATTCTTGTAACACTTCTATATAATTTATATCTATCATTACTTGATTGGTAAACAGAATCATAAATACTAATACCAATATAATAATAATCAATACCTTCTGATTCTGTAAGTACACCTGTAATTGAATCATAATCTTCAAAATTTTCAGTATTACTTGTATTAAATAATGAACTATGATTTATTTGTATATAATATTTAATCCAATTAGGTACAAACAATGTCCCTAATTTAGCGACATCAATTGTACAAGGTGTATTATATAAAGCTGTTAGTACATCATCAAGTTCATCATAATCAATAATTATGACATAGGCTTTTACAGTAGGAAAATCTTCAAAATAATCACCATTATCAATGACGTTTGCAAATTGTCTTAGTTTTTTCTTTCCGTTTTGGAAAACTTCGGCATATAAAACATTAGCAGCAATATCTTCTTCATTAATTACAGAATCATAAACTATTTGGGCTAAAGCTGATCTATCAGGGTCATCAAATAAAGGTTGATTGTGTACTTCAAATTGCTCTATTACTTGATCATCACTATTAAATCCTAATATGTCTGCTGCAAGATCAATTACACTATCAACAACATTAATAACAAGGTCAACAACTGCAGTTATTACATCAACAATAACATCAACTATATCATTAATGATATCGACAATATCATCTACAACACCACCCATAATATCTCCTGTTTAAACCTAATTAGCTAGAGGATTATCTAAAGCTCTTTGTAACTTTTTATTCAACCTAGTTTCAAGTTCTGCAAGCTTTCTATCTACATCAGTTCTGATAGTATCAGCTTTTTGTTCATAATCATTTTGTAGTTGGTCTCGTTTATTTTCAAAACGTCCTTCTGCAATATCAATCATATTTCTAACATCACCTTCCAATTCTGCAATTTCATCTTCAACATCATCAATTATTTTCTCCTGTCTAGTAATATCATCACGCATAGAAGCTTTTAAATCTTTAATAGTTTGGTAATGTTCATCATTAATTTCTTTAATCATTCCTATTTCTTCTTTAAACAAATCAATTTCTTTAGAAACAAATTCCATGTGTGTATCTACTATTTCAAACTTATCTTCTATTA
>Ga0208299_1002075_pt1 | contig 14047 bp, 22 predicted proteins | sample 15_taG_FD_184089 | JGI IMG/M metagenome (GOLD analysis project Ga0208299, IMG submission 184089) | Marine viral communities from the Subarctic Pacific Ocean - 15_ETSP_OMZ_AT15312 metaG (SPAdes) (version 2) | ecosystem: Environmental > Aquatic > Marine > Oceanic | place: Pacific Ocean | collected...
GCGAAAGCTACACCGTGCATGACGATAAAGATTGGCGCTTCGACACGGACGGCTTCACAGATTTCAATCAAGCCGCTGACTTCGCGGAAAGCCACGGCCTCACCAAGATGACAGTCTGGGTGGATGGTGACGCCGAAAACGGCGCGCAAGCAACGCTCGAATATCGCGATAGACAATGGCATGACGTTTCGCATTATGGGCCGTTTGCCAAATTTTGGGTGCCGGTGACGCGCAAGACAGGGGCCAAAGCGTGACCCTCTACACCATCCTCCTAAGAGCCAGCGGCCTCTCGCAACGGGAGGCCGCTGCTTTTCATGCTGTCCGCTTAGACACCATAAAGTCGTGGTGCATTGGCCGGAGGCAAGCCAGCGATGGCGTGATAGCCGAGATTTCGACGCTGATCTGTCGTCAGATCGAAGCCGCTGAACAAGCTGAAGACACCATCGGTGATGGCGATCTGTCAGGCGGCGTCGTTGAACTTGGCCTCGCCGCCGACGATGTTGAGGCGCAGTCTCTTGGCTGGCCAACGGTGACGGCACAAGCCGCAGCCCTTGGTCTAATCGCAGCGCGCGTGGTCGATGCGGGCGGGAAGGTTGAAATCGTGCCGCGCGGTTCGACGGTGGCGTCTGCCGCTGCCGCTGACGCGCACGATCAAATCCTATAATGCCTAGCCAAAACATGCGCAGCGGCGATCAGCACCCCGGTAGCTGCAATACGGCTGAGTGACTGACCGCCAAAAAGCGTTCTTTCCGCGTGTTCGCGAATCGAATAACCAAGCCCTAAAATATCCCAACAGGCGCCCGCACCGGGCGAACCCATGCCGCCAAGCGCCTCCGACGCCGACCAAATTCTGTCTCTCGCCGCCATAACGTGGTCTGACGGCCCAGCCGGGCTACTGCCGCCGCCTATCGGGCGCGTCAGATCGACGGCCTGATAGCCAGATAATTGTGCGACGGCGAAATCGTCTTGGAACCGCCTCGCTGCGTCGGCTGCCCGTTCGTCCAGCTTGCCAGACCTTTCCAAAATCGTGACAACGTCGCGCACCATATGCGGCGCGCTGATGTTGCCCTCGACATCAGTTACCTGCTTGTCGGATCGAACGATTGCCGGTCCTGGGCTGTCAACAGCCTTATGCTGCTGGCGGAATTTATCCGGGGGGTCAGCTTCGTTTCTTTGGTCGGACATCTAATTCCCCATCGCGTGAAATAACGTGTCGCCGCAGGGGGTGCCTGCTTTTATCGACCGCCTATAGTCGCTGAAGGGCGCCTTTTTCCAGACCCAGCCGTTTGTCCAGCGAGCCACGTCGCGCAGCAACTGCTCACTCCAATCGAACCTGACGACCGGCTTCTTTTGCAGTGCGTTGAGCTTGATGACCGGCTGGACATGCGGGTCGCCACCCCAGCCGATGACCTCATTGATGCGGTCCAGACATACATCAAATGGCTCGTTGCCAATCAAAACATAAACGCGCTTTCTCGACTGACTGACGCCTTGCAACATAGACAAGACGCGCTTGACGGCCTCTCTTTCGCCGGTCTCGTCGTAGGCAAAGCGCCACGGCCCTTTGTTGATGCCCTTCCAGCGTGCAAACACCTCATCGGTAAATGTTTCAGGCTCGAAACCGGAATTGGCGTCGAGCAAAGGTACGCCTTCGTTTTCATATCGACCGACTATGTGATCTTGGTATTCCGGGGAAAGCGCAGACAGATTGTTGTCACACAGGATTGGCCGCACAGGGAAGTCTTCAATCTCGGTGAAAGTCTTGCCTTCCATTTTTGGAACTAAACAAAACCAGCAGCCAACCGGGCAACCGCGCGAGGCAAAGGTTGCCAGCGGGTTGTGGCGGACAACTGTATCTGGGACATCGCCGCCGATATGGTCGGCAACATCTTTTAGAAACTTCCGCTGGGTAAACACGCCAGGGCCGCCGACATGAACTCGGTAGCCTTGACTACGAAACCAAGCGCAGCGCGAAAACACTTCCGGCAACTGCCAGGTGAAGACGACCGACAAAAATGCGTCATCGCCATCGGTCCATTCGACCGGGCGGCGCGACCATTGCCCTCGTGGGCTATGCGCCATTATCCCGCCATAATTTCTGGCAGATCGTCGCCACCCGCCGGCAGTTCCGGCAGCGGCTCCCGCACGGCGGTCACTATCGAGCCGGGAAAAACGTCTTTCGCCTTGATGATTTCAGGAAAAGCATCCAGCAACCGCCCAATCTCGGCCATGGTGTAGACCTTCATGGCCCTGCCCTCGCGCACCACTTCGTGCGCCTCTGCGCCAGTTCGGACAAGCGCCGCCACCGTTCCATCCCCCAGGCCGACCTCCCAGACCTCTTTTTCAAGCTGCAGGCACCCAGCTTCACTAGCCGCACGGTCGAGCGCCTGCCACGCCCTTGCCATCGCCTGGCCGTGATAAATTGCATCCGCCGCTGTCGGCCCTTCCCAGAGCGCGTCGTTCCACAATCTCGCCTGCCGGTCGAACTTCCCCCGCAATTCATCGTCAACGATCAGACGCAATCGCCCCACGCCCCACCGCCGTTCCATCTCCACCGCCAGGGCGTCAACTCCGTCCACGGTCGATTGAACTCGCCGCCAATCGTCGGCAGACCACCCCGCCGATCTGATGTCTGTCGGCTGCGTAACTGGAGGTTGTGCTTTCGCCATCTTATTCGCCTTTCTTTACTTTTGGTGGTGGGGAAAAATCGCCTGTTTTGGGGTCGCAGATTTGCCACCCCCACCACCACCCCCACCACTAATAAATAGTGGTGGTGGGGGCGGGGTTTTGGGGGGTTTCCCCACCTGGGGTAGCCAAGTGGGGATTTGGTGGGGAAGTGGGGAAAAATCAGTTGTCATCGGCCCACTCATTTACAACTAAAACGGGCGACGATCTTCCCTTTTGGGCGTCAAAATGCTCGTCTACGGCGAGCGCCCCGGTGGAAATCCACCTCTCCAACATAACTCTGGCGCGCGCCTTGCCGGCGGCTTTTCCGGCGTCGATGCCAAGAACCCGCGCCACGATATGGCCAGCCCAATCTTTTGCCTGCGGCGACCGCCTCGGCGGCGGGTTCGTACCGGCAATAGCGCGCTGCACGTTCAGCAGATCGTCCTGGGTGACGCCATCAAAGGCGTCAGGCCAAGACCACTGGGCAATGGTGGCGACGTGGTCGCCGTTGTCTAATTTCACAGACACCCGCTCGAACCAAGCCGCCCGATCCGCCCGACGTGCCAGATTGGCCTTGGCATCTTCGCTGCGGAAATGGTCGATGCCGCTTTCCAGACCCGCCTTGGCGGCCTCTTCCTTGGACATATGATTGAGTACACGCACAGACCGCGCACCATCGACCAGCGCCCGCCCACCACGCGCGTCATTGTCGGACGCCGCCATGCCGGGCTGCAATTTGCGGGTGTGATGCACAATATGAACGGCGGTTTCCGTATCGCCCGCCAGGCGGTTCAACCGCGCCGTAAGCTGGCGAAAGACATCGTTGGTTTCGGGCGATGTCGTCATATTGGCGAGCGGATCGAAGATAAGCACGTCCAAGTCGTAAGCCAGGGCGAAATCGTGCAAAAATTCGAGCGCAGCTTCGTTGACTGCGCCGTCGTCGCCCTCCATTAATAAGAGCGGATGGTCGCGCCCACTAGCCAGCCAAAGCCGGTCGGCCAATGCTGCTTGGCTGACGAAATGATGTTCGCAGGTCGCCAGGACGCGCCTCTGTATCTCGTCCATGGGGTCTTCTGCGTTGAAATACCCGACCCTTAGCTGCGACGGCTTGATCTTGCCGCCCTCCGGCACATGCCCCAGTATCGGCGATCCCGACGCCATCGAGATGGCTTCAGCCAGCACCAGCGTCGATTTGCCCACGCCGCCGGGCGCTACCGTGGCGGTCAGGAATTTCCTGATGTAGTCGCGGCCATACAACCAACGCCGTGGCGGAATATCAGACGCCTCGATGGGCTGCCATCTGGCAAAAGTGTCATTTTGCGGCGCTTCGGCCTGTCCACCTATTTTATTAGGGTATTTTTCGGGGGAGGTTTTGACCGGCGCGGGCGGTAAATCCTCGCCGTTCGCCAGCATCTTGGTGATTTTCTTGCTGGCATGGCGGGCCTTTTTCCGGCACTCGCTTTCGCCGCGTCCTTCCGATTCCAGCGATGCGCCGCGTTTTTTCACCGCGCGCTCGTACTGCGGCCACGCCAGGGCGAAAATCTCGTCCTCCGTTGGCGCCTGGCCGCCCTGCCGCGCCAGGTCTTGGGCCACGGCCCAGACGGTGTCGCGCATGTACTCTTCCCGACCATCGACGCGCTGGCCAAAGGCGCTGAAGTCCGTCTCAGGGCTTGGCGTTCGCTGGGCCGTTGCGCCGCTGCCGTTGCTGCCGGCGAGCCGCGCCCTGTCTGCCAGCCAATCGGGCATTTCGGCGGCGTCAAATTCGCCAAACGGTGTGCCGTCGAACCATTGGTATTTGGTGCCGCTTGGGTGATCTGACGGCGGCAGCAAGACGTAGCCGCCCTGTCCACGAACATCGACCTTGTCGGCGATGGCGGATGCTGAATTTCTGATGGGTTCATCGAACGGGTTGGCGTCAAAGAACAGATGGACCCCGCCGCCGCCCGTGACGGCTCGCAGGGTATGGGGTATCTCGCCGTGTTCCGCCTTCAGCGCCAGCAGATTGTCGGCACCGACGCACCGCCCGTCTTCGGCGTCGAGATCGACCACATTGACGCCGGTCGTCTGGCTGCCCGTGGCGCAGGCGATTGCGCACCCTTTATACTGTCCGCTCCACCATCCGGCGACCTCGTCGCGGCTTGGCAGGGTCTTTTGAAATCTTGCCCACGGAAATACAGGGTCTTTCTCGCCCCGCTTGATGGGAAAGACCGACCATCCCGCCTCGCGGTAACGCAAAGCCCAATCCAGCAGTTCCTGTTCGCGGTCGGTCAGTGGTGTGGTCATGTCGCCACCACCGCAGAATTATTTTTTGCCAGCCCCTTGACGATTAGGGCCATTGGCCCTATATTAAAGGTGTCGAGGGGCAATGATGCCCGCGACGACATGAGGAAAAAGAGATGACCGACAAAACAAAGCAATGGAACGACGCCGTGGGCTTGGCGGTTGCTGCGATCCCGACAGACGACGCTGATTGGGGAAGTGACCGCCAAGTTGGGGCGGAGAATATTTTTTTCGCTGCGGTAGAGAACCTTGTTGATTTTGAGCATCCGTTTTTCGACAAGGCCACGACGGAAGAGGCGGTAGCTTTCACGCTTGGGCTTGTCGCTGACAGCATGAATATATCCGTTGACCATAGTGGATTGGATTTCGCCGCTCGTGAGAGCCGCTTGCGCGAATTTCTGACGTGACATGACCCCAGTAGAGTTTAAGACTGCACGGCAGACCTTGGGCCTCACCGCCCAAGGTTTTGCCCGTCTTGTCGGCGTCTCCGATGGTAGAACCGTCAGACGGTGGGAGGCGGGGGACCGCGACATTCCCGGCCCCGTCGTCGTGCTGACGACGCTTTTCCTTCGACATCCTTCGGTTTTGAAATTGGCCACGCGGATCATTTCCTGATCTCCAAAAACGCCGTCACGAATTCCGCCGCGACTTGCGGGACGATGGCGTTGCCCGCGCCCCGCAGGAGGCCCACTCTGTTGGGTATCCCATGAGCCAGAGGGAAAATGCCGGGTTCAATGCGCCGGGCTTTTCCGTCTGCGCAGGGGATGTAGTCGCCCCACCATGCACGACCATGTTGTTCAACTGTTCGCCCTTGCTCTTCCCCCCGCGCTGCGCGTAGCTTTTCAAATTCGGGTGGCGGTAATCTCGCGTCGCTGGCGTCGGCCAGCCCGCTGTCAGTGCAACCGCTTGCAGGTCGCTGCCGCCGCTCCGGGTTCGCCCCAGTTCTTGCTTCCGCTCCGCGCTCTCCGGGCCACCTGTGCGCGTCCGTGGCGTCGGCCACCCACCAAAGTCTTTGCCGGATGTGCGGTGCGCCAAGGCCCGCAGCGCACAGATCGGCGGCCCCGCAGGCATATCCCAGTGCTTCCAGGTCAGCGCGTACTCCGGTGAGCCACTCGCGTCCAAGTTTGCTCGCAACCTGTTCTCCAAAGCAGACTGGAGGGCGGCAGACGGCGATGAGTGCGTGAAAAGCGGGCCATAGGTGTCGTTCGTCGGCATGGCCTTTTTGCTTTCCTGCGACTGAGAAAGGCTGACAGGGGCAGCTTCCTGTCCAGACTGGCCGGTCATCGGGCCATCCGGCGAGGCGCAGGGCGTGGCTCCATCCTCCGATGCCTGCGAAGAAGTGGCATTGGTCGTAGCCTCTGAGGTCGTCGGCGGGAACATCGAGTATTGATCGTTCATCGACCTCGCCCTCCGCGATCAGGCCGTCCGCGATCAGCTCTCTGAGCCATGCCGCGGCAAAGGGTTCGAATTCGTTGTAGTACGCTGTCATTCACTGCGGCCTCGTCGGACGACGCCAGCCGTCGCTCTGCATCTTTTGGGCCGCGCGCAGAACCCAGCCATGATCGAAGCCCGCGTATTCGCAGACCTCCCTGAAGTCGGCGCCGCCACGCAACAGCCAGGCGCGGGCGGCGGGGTCGCCAACGGCGGCGTCTCGGACTGCCTGAAGAATGACCGCACGCCACATTGTTGTCTCTGCCCCCGCAACCGTCCCCGACGTGCTGTTTTGCAGATTTCTGGCTGCGTGGGCGCGGGTCATAAACCGCACATCCCCTCGCACTCGTTTATAAAGAAATTGAGCTGGCCGCGATCCTCGGCGGTTGAGAGGTCAACCTGATCAAGCGGTTTCAACGACCTGTGCAGAAAAATTTCGGACTTGCCGCCTTCAAAACCGCTGCGAAACTCAGCATCAAATTTGACGGCTTCATCCCAGCTTGCTGGGTCGTTGTCGCGCATGTCACGCCACATTCCGTCGTTGTGAAATGGGCAGGCCACGCAGGCACTCTTTGGCGGGCGAGGGTAGCCGTTGCTGTCAAGCCAATCGAGGCAGTCACGGCGGCTCATACCGGCGTCGATCAGCGGCCAATAATTGCTTTGCCACTTCACTTGCGCGGGCCTGATGCGGCTGGCCTCATCTGTGCTAATGCCCAACCAGACTTCGACGCTGTCTTTTGGGATGCGCTGACGCGGTGCGTAGCCAAGCATCTTCCTGAGTTTTTTTTGGATCGGCCACACTTTGTAATCGGCTGTGCAGTGCCGCATGAGCATCCCGGCGTCGCCGTCCTTGTTTTTTGCGAACGCGGGCAATGTCGCGCGCTTTCCCGTTTTTTGTTCGCCGCGAACGTTGGCCAAGCAGTCATCTTTCAGGTTCCCGCGACTGACAACATGCACGGGAAAAGGCAGCACGTTGTCAGACATCAGCCATCGCAAAGCAGCATAGGTCGCTGCCGGTTCAAATCCGGTGTCGGCGAAAATAGCGCAGTCGGGCATCGGACCAATTTCACCGTGCGCCGACATGAGAGCCATGACAGTGGATTGAACGCCTGCGCCCAGGGAGATCACCCGCAATGCCGGGTCTTCAGCACGTTTGAACATGCCCTGGCTGTCGGCCCATTCCACGATTTTGGCGTTGGCGTTGTCGAAGCTCACTTTTCTGCATCCCCCCTCGCCGTGGCAATCTCGCCTGCCAGCGCCATGTAGCCAACGCCATCCTTGTAATGGTCGATGAGCGTCGGCGACGACACCGTGCGGGCGATTTTCACCCAGGCCATGCAAAGGCCGACTTCGTGAGCTTTGACTTCGCAGCGGAGGATTTCTGTCCACCCAACGGCGATCCGTTCGAAATTTTCATGTGCGTCGCCGTGCGTGGAATTCCGGTCGCCGGTAATCAGGGCTGCGGCGTCTGCCAGGATTTTCTCCCGATCCATCAGACATCCTCCCTGACGACGGTGGCTGGCTGATGTAGGTCGTTGTTCAGAATGGCGCTGATCGTGGACGCATAAAAGGTCCCACCACGCTTGCCGACGATGCCGCGCTCGTTCAGCTTATCTGCAATTGACCGCAAGGGCAGCCCCTGCTGGCGCATGTCCTTGATCTCCGTCACGATCCGCAGCTCCTCGCCGATGGGGACCAGCTGGCCATCCTTGCCGGCGTAGCCTAGCGGAAGGTGACCATAGACCCGGCGCTGGTCCTTCAGGTATCGCAGCGAGTTCTGCGTCCGCTCCGCAATTGTCTCGCGCTCCCATTGCGAGACACTGGCTAACACATTGAGGATTAAGCGCCCATTGGCGCTGCGTGTGTCAATATGGTCACTGACACTGAGCAGGGTGTACTCGTTGAAATACTGCTCTATGAGCCGCCCCAGGTCGGCTACAGAGCGCGTCAGGCGGTCCAGCTTATAGACCAGCAGAGCGCTCGCATGGCCGTCTTTCAGCGCCGCCAGGGCGGCTTCCAGACCCGGCCTGTCCAGAGACTTGGCAGAAGCGCCGGCGTCGATCTGGATGTCCACCAGGTCGATGTCATACAGCTCTGCGTACTGGCGCAGCTTGTCGGTCTGGGCCTCGATGCTGACACCTTCCTTGGCCTGCTCTTCCGTGCTGACTCTGACGTATCCGATGGCTGTCCGGCTTTTCGCCGCCGGCAGGACAGGGGGGGCAAACGGGATCATCAGACATCCTCCCTGACGACGGTGGCCGCCGCATGGACCGGCAGCGGTGTCACCTTCACCTCGACCGCCGGGCGGTGGGCGTATTTCTTGTGGAACTTCATCTCGATGACCTGCCCGTCGTCTTGGTAGACGATTCCGTTCAGGGCATCGCTGACAGCCTTGGCGATGTTGTCGAGATCAGGCCGGCCTGTATGCCCGACCGCGCCCGACAGCGCCGCCATACGTTTCCACGACGGCCAGCTTTGCGGCGGCGGGAAGCAGGCGGTCACGTCCAGCCGCACGGCATCAGCGAACGGCGGGCTGGCACCCATCTCGCGGCGGGCGATCTCGGCCACCTTTTCCTCGTAGTCGCGTGTTTTTTTGGGGGTGTAGGTCCGGCCTCGCCCGAACCGGGGGCGCCCCTTGGCGACGGGGTCCGCCCAGACGATGAAGACCACCGCCTCAGTCATTTGCCGCCGCGCGCTCTCGCGCCAGCCGCGCCCAGTGCGCGAGGGGGATTTCGCCGTCGCTCATCTCCATGATTGAAATCGCGTGCTGCGGGCGAGGGATCGAGCGCCCCCGACACCAGCGGTTCACGCATTGCGAGGTGACTCCGAGCCGTTTTGCCAGCGCCGTCTGGGTCAGGCCCTGGGCCTGTAAAAAATCATGTAACATGACGATACTTGTAATTGATCATTGCGGTAGTGTCAAGACACTGCTATTGTTGTCGTGGAAATTATCAGTTACAGTCAGGGGATGACCGACATGCTCCATCTAAAAGCACCAAACGGCGCACCATCGGCTGAGACGCTGGCCGATATGGTGCAGGGACAGATCATGGCGATTGTGCCGCAGCCCAAGAATATCGAGCATTCTTGCCCGCTGGCGCAGTTCCAGCGGACGCAACAAAAATTGCAGTCCAAGCAATTCGCCGCCCTTTATGTCTACGGCCAGCGGATGTGCCGGGTCGATCTGATTGGCGAGTGGGTGCCGTCAGCGGCGCAAAATCACAGATACGCCAGAGGCCTGTGGCTCGCCATTTTGGACGCCCGCTTTTCGGCGGGTATGGCCAACGACGTTGCCTTGCATGTCACCGCCGCCGATCTGGTGAAGTCGATGCCGCAAGTTTCCGCGCCCACGATCCGGCGCGAGGTCAAGGCCATGGCCGACCGTAATCTGCTGAAATTGGTCACGGACCCAGCCGATCAGCGGCGCAATTTGCTATTCCCGGCCCAACGGCTGATGCACCTGTTCTTCAAGGTGTCGCTGACCAAGATGGCCATGCAATATGGCTTGACCTTTGACACCGACCGGCTGGCCGCTGCGACGTTCCATACCCGCTGGACCCAGGATTTTAATTTCAATCCAGAAATCCTCGAATATGCACGAAAAGTAGCCGCAGAAATGTACACTGTTTCGCGGGTACTTGAGATTGATTCAAAGCAGAAATTGGCAGTTTTCAGCTGAGACCATGAATAAATTATGGCCAATATTTTCTATTTTATTGTGGCTTGGGGGGCTGCACTATGATCATTGAGCGGGCTACCAAATTGCGAATGGCGCGAACGGCGACAGGCCAAAGCGCCGCCCAGGTGGCCCGCGCACTGGGCATAATGCCCGCCACATATCGCGCCTACGAGCGCGGCGAGAACAGGCCACCGATTGATGCAGCGGAAAAGATCGCAAAGCTATTCGGCAAGACCATCGGCGAGGTCTTTGGCGATGACACGCCAGAAATCTCGCCACCCCTTCCAGCGCCGCCCCCAGGAGGCCGGGACTTACCAGTGCTGGGATCAGCGCGCGGCGGCAGCGACGGGTTCGACCTGGCCGCAGGCGCGGCAGCCATGAGCTACACAGACAGGCCAGCAAATCTAAATGGCGTCAACGGCGCCTATGCGGTCTTCGTCTACGGCGCGTCGATGGAGCCGCGCTATTACCCCGGCGAGATGTTGCACGTTCACCCGCATCGGCCAGCCCGCGCTGGCGATTTCGTCGTCGTCCAGCTTGCCAACGGCGGTGACGACACCCACGGCGTCGTCAAACGCTTCGTCAGTCGATCCGACAACGCCCTCGTTGTCGAACAGATGAACCCGTCGAAAAAAATCAGTTATCCCGCCGACGATGTCCGCGCGGTCCATCTGATCGTGGGATCGACCTCCTAAAAAATAATTACGAAACGTAATTGACAGTTGCATGAGGTGTCATTATGATGACACCCCATGGCAATTAATGATTACGATGTTTCGGGTTTCTTATTGTGGCGACTTGAGGCCACAGAGGCTGAGCTAGACCGGCTCGAGGCCGGCAACGCAACCTACAGCACCACACATCTTCTCGACCGCGTCAAATGGCTAAAGAAAGCGCGGGAGGTCTTGCGATCTGAGGTCGCCGGGGTTGCGTTCGACCGGAGCGCAGCTGGTGGCCATGAATATCACCGTGGCTATCTCCCCTTCGACTGCGCTGACAGTGTCATCGATAGCGACGCACTGACGCAGAGCGAAGTCGCGACCAGAAAATTGCGCCGCGAATATTTGGCCGCCGCAGAGCGTGGCGATACCCACCTCTACCAGCACCGGCATGGCCCCTTCGACTATTCGTATTTTTCAAAACCCGTAGGACCCAGAAACCCAAGGAGGCACCACCGATGAATATTTTAGAACACGACAGCATCGCAGTCCGCTTTGTACCCGACGATCAGGTGAAGATTATCTGCCCGGAGTGCCACGGTAACGGCTTCCACCGCCACATAGGCGACGACGGGCTGACAATAAAACAGTGCGCCAGGTGCAAGTCGGAGGGCGAGCTATGATGGCCCGCGCCATGGCGCAAATCGGTATGGCCGTGCTGTTTGCCTGCTGCTGCTGGGCCTTGATATGGGGGATGGCGGCTCTGGAAGCGGTGCTGAGATGAATGCATTCGAACAACACGGCGTCAGGCACCTGTCCGCCAGCAGCCTAAACACCGCCCGATACGGGCTGGATTCCTGGGTTGCGCAATATCTGTTCGGGCAGCGCGGGCCAGCGTCACTCCATATGTGGCGCGGCGTGGCCGGCGAGGACGGCGTGGCCGCCGGTCTGTCGGACCCTGACATGCCGGTCGAGGACGCCATCGCCGTTGCTGAGAGGGTGCTGCGCACCAAGACAACGGGCGGGCGTATCACCGGCACCATTTTCGACAAGGACGAGGTCGAGAAGACGCGCGAGCTTCTGGCCGGGTACTCAACCAGCCGGACAGAGTATCCCGGCGTCGTCAGAAACGCGCTGGAGGCGCTGCGCCCTTACGGCGTGCCGTCGGCTGTTCAGGAGAAAATCGCGGTCGAGCTTGATGGCGTGTCCGTGCCGTTCACCGGCTTCAAGGATTTCAGCTACGACGAACATGGCGTTGACGTTGACCTGAAATGTCCTGGCCGGTTGCCTGCCGGCGGCGTCATCCCGCCAGACCACCGCCTGCAAGGGGCGATCTACTGGGCCGCTTCTGGCAATCGCGCGCAGCGTTTTTGCTACGCGACCGCCAAGGAGGCAACGATCTTGGAGCTTGATGCCGACACTTGCCGAACCGCTCTGCGGACGGCCACGGGTATAGCGCGGACGCTGGAAAGATTTTTATCACTGTCGAAAGACCGCGAGGAACTGGCGGGCTTGGTTATCCCCGACTATTCGGGCTACCGCTGGTCGCCGTCGCAGATCACGTCTGCACAGGAAATTTTTGGGTATTGAGTGTTTTTTGAAGCGAGCCACAAAGGAGAAAATCATGGCTTTTGGACTGAGCGTAGGAACTGGTGGCGGTGGGGATTTCCTACCGATTGTTAAATTCGACGCGCGCGCTGGGAGGTGGTCGAGGGTAGACCGCGAACAGGGCGGCGACGGCATGTGGGTGTCCACGCCCGTGGACATCACAAATGGCTTTTCCGCCGCGGTGGATTTTGCCAACGCAGAAATCGGCTGGATGAAATTTGTCAATGGTGTGGACAAGGTGCTGGTGCCGATTGGCGAGCCGCTCCCGGCCCAGCCATCCGCAGATCATCGCCAGGGCTTTTCTCTGACGGCGCTGCTCAGCGCAGACTGCGGCGGTGATTTGCGAGAATTGTCAGGGACCAGCAAGGCCATGTGTTCAGCGTTTGATGCGCTTGATGATCAGGTCAGGGCTGCGCCGGAGTTCAAGGCCGGTTCCATCCCGATTGTTGCGTGCCCGTCAACGACGCCCGTGGTGACGAACACGCCGCAGGGGACGACGACCAATTATTCGCCCGTCCTTGAAATCACCGGCTGGATCAGCCGTGAGCAATTCGATGGCGATCAGGTCGCCGCCCCGGCGCCCGCGACAGCGGCTGCCGTTTCCCCGCCACCGCCGCCAGCAGGCAACACTGCTGCCGCGCAATTTTAGGAGGACCGAAAATGCGAGGTCAAGAAATCGGTGCTGTCGAGCGTGACGTGCCTTTGCCCGAACGGGGCGCGAAGACGAAGGGAAAGTATCCTTTCGCCCAGATGAAAATCGGCGACAGCTTTCTGGTGCGCGCACCCGGCGGATATTGCCAGGCCCTGTCGTCCCGTGTCGGGCAGGCCGCCAACTATCGCGTGAAGGCATACCCCGGTGAAAGGTACACCACCCGCCGCGTTCCCGGCGGGCTGCGTGTCTGGAGGATCGACGGAAGATCACAACGATGACTGAAAAGGGAACGGGCGGCGCTAATAACGCCGCCCGCTTTAATCTCGAAAGAATCATGGGCCTGATGCTGGGCGCTATGAACGGTCTGGGCGACCGCGAGTTTTACATCCTCAAAAAGCGGCGGGTGAACCGGGTAACCCTGCGAGAGGTATCGGAAGATGTTGGTCTTAGCCGTGAGCGGGTCCGCCAAATCGAAGTGCGCGCATTCGAGAAGCTGCGCCGAACAGTAAAAGCGGAGATGTGACGTGCGATTAGTCAACAAGAGACAACTGGCGGATTATTTATCTGTCAGCCAGACGACGGTGGGGAGGATGTCGGAGAGGGGCGACTTGCCCAAGCCGCTGCGATTGGCGCCGAATGTCGTGCGGTGGGATTTGCATAAAATTGATGGATTTATTGATTCTTTTTCGGATGCTAGTGAGTATGATGACCCTGATTTGGTGTTACTGCAAATGAAAGAGAGAGGGAAATGACGAAGAGACGAAAATACATTGTACCAGCGTCACTGGGGGCGTTGATCCAAGAATACCGTGCCAGCCCTGAGTACGACCGCCTGGCGCCCGGCACCAAGGCGAATTATCAACTCGCGCTGGGGCGGCTGGAACCGCTTTATCGGGTGGGGGTAGATGAAATCCGGCGCAGGCACATTATTGCCCTGCGGAATAAGTACCGCGACCGCCCTGGTGCGGCCAATCATCTCGTTATAATGGTGGGCGTCCTGATGAAGCTCGCCGTGGCGCTGGAGTACCGCGAGGTCGGCATCGCAGGCGTCGAGAGGATGCCGATTGGCGA
>Ga0208299_1002076_pt1 | contig 14036 bp, 8 predicted proteins | sample 15_taG_FD_184089 | JGI IMG/M metagenome (GOLD analysis project Ga0208299, IMG submission 184089) | Marine viral communities from the Subarctic Pacific Ocean - 15_ETSP_OMZ_AT15312 metaG (SPAdes) (version 2) | ecosystem: Environmental > Aquatic > Marine > Oceanic | place: Pacific Ocean | collected...
CAGAGGATGGCATAGTCCTCGTGGTCGTACGACTCCAGAGACCATTCCGTTCCTTCGTTCTGGAACTCACCATTCCAGAGACAGGGGTGGACGGCGATGTCTCCGTCAGTATCACCGGTCATCACAACCTTGATGATTTCGGAGTGGACATAAAGCCCTTGTCCAAGACAGTCACTTAAGCGGACCGGATCATTACTGATCTCAGATTCCACCAGGAGATGATGAGGGTTGACAGCAATAGCTCCGTCAAAGTTCTGCCAGCGACCGGTCGGGTTTCGGAACAAGATGCAGGTGCTTGCTTTGGGATCACCCATCTTCTCCCACCAGTCCTTGTTGGAAACAATGATCAGAGACATTTTCCGAATCGAACCGTCATGGAAGCGGAAGTCGATACAACCGCCCTCATCCGTCTCGAGGCCAAGAGACCCGTCCAGGTCATTGAGGTCGTGGAGATACGCGGCCGGGAACGACAGCTCTCCTGTGCGGACAGAGCCTTCGGTGATGCATCCGTACTTGTGTCGGCGGGAGAAGGACCGGATCTTGTCCTCCATGATGCGTCTCCAAGTCGGATCCGTCCAAGTGGCCATGTTGACCTTGTCGAGCCAGGCCGTGTCCTTTCCTTCTCGTTTCTCGTCGGCCATGACGAGCTCGAGAACCTGCTTGACCGTGGCCGAGTACAAGCCTCTGCCGATGTGCTCGAGAGCGGTGAGAATCAGTTCTCCCCAACGACGGATGCCGAGCTCAAAGCCGAAGCCACTGGGAAAGCGATCGCGGCGCGGGAAGTCTTCCGGGAGTTCGGGGTTGGTGAACATGATGTTCTGGGAGCACAGGCCGGTGCTGCCCCCGGTCATGTCCTGCAACAAGCCCATGACGATAGGTCCAGCATCGATCCAACCTTGACCGCCGGGGAGACGAACTTTGCCCTTGATCTCTTTCTTGTTACAGCCTTTCAGCATGTTCAAGTCGATCAAGAGGACGTTTCGGGCCAACCCCAGGCAGGGCATCAGGAGACCTTTGCCATAGAGCACGGCCGGGCGCTTGAGTCGGCCATCTTCCACTGCCTGCTCGACAGCTTCAGCGATACACTCAGAACGTTCCTGGTGCTCAGGAATGGTCTCCGGAGAAGACAGCTCAACCAACAGGTCCAGCTGCTCTTTGGGTTGGCAGGCGATCATGCGGACCTGCTCCGAGGAGTAGCGATGATCACTCGGAAGCGTGTCACAGCCCCCGATCATCATTCCGTCCACTTCTGGTCCCAGGTCGGTGTTGCCCAGGTGCAGGGACAGCAGGGTCTTGCACCGGATGTAGCCTTCCGGAAGGTTATCCATCCAGCTACGGTCCGGGCTGGACAAGTCCACGATCAGGGCCTGAACGCCCCGACTGTGGGTCTGGTACAAGGCTCGGCAGTGGGTGGAGGGGAAGGACTCGAAGCCGCGACATGCGCCTCCGGCACCAAAGGCCTGCACTGCCCAGGCGAGGACCTGGTCGTTGACCATCAAGGATCCGATCTTGTGGTCGGTGTGGTCCACGTTACGTCTCCAGTACCAGGCACCGTCCATTTCCTTGGCGATGGCGACGGCCTTGAATTCGTTGCGGAGGCTACCATCCGTTTGGGTGGCCATGTACAGGGGGAAGCCGCCCAGGACACGCTTACGGTCAAGGTTCTCGGCTGCGGGCAGGAGGATGTTCCGGCCGCGGGTCTCGAAGCCACAGGCCTCAGCGAGTTCCATGACCTGTTTGTTGAACCGAGATTTAAGTCGGCCAGAGACGAGTCCCAGGCTGCGGCGGGTAGCCTTAGCCAAGCGACCCACGTCTCCTCGCTCACGACCTCGAGACAGTTCTCGGAGCTCTTGCTTGAGCTCAAAGGTTTCGTCCTGAAGCTCGTTGATACGAGCCTGGACGGCCCGACCCAGCTCGGTGCCGTAGATTCCGGACTTCTCGTGTCCGGACATCACTCGACGGGTCAGGGCTCCCCAATACTGGTAGCTCTTCTCTTGACCGAGGTTCACGTCGGCCATGGCCTCGAAGGTGCGGATCAGGGGGATGGTCCAGCCTTTCTCTTCCAGGTGCTGACCCAGGGAGAAGCGGGCCTTGCCTTTTCCGGCAAAGAACCCAGGAGCAACGAGGCCCCGGAGGAGGTCGGCGAGATCCTGACACAGGGCCTGAATCTCCTCTTCCCGGAGGTTGATGTTATGGTCCAGCTCTCGCTGAGCCAGGAGGGACTGCTTTTTGCCGTCATCCATAGAGGTCTCCTCTTGATTAGAAGTAGCGGGAGGGGAAATCGGCAGCGCGACCGAAGGGAGCGGGGGAGCGGGGGAGGCGGGGGTAGCAGAGGGCTCGGGAGGAGCCGTCGGACGAGTCACCTTCCAGGGACTATTGCCCGGCTCTCGAGTGCCGAAGATCTCGACGAGCATCTGCGTGTTTTGGGCTCGCTGGATCTGCTCCTGGACCGAGAGGTCGCGGGAGGCGCGGGTGCGGGTGCGCCGCTTGCGGTTGTAGCGCTTGCCCGAGGTGGCCGGGGGGAGCGCCCGGAGTTTCTCGGAGACCTCCTTCTCGGGGCAGGTCTCGTCCTCGATGCAGGCGTTGTCCAGGACCCACTCGAAATCAGCTTCCGAGAAGGTCAAGCTCTGGATGTCGTTGTTGTTGATGGAGGTGGTGTAGGTAGCGATAAGGATCCTCATGATTCTCTCCTGTGCCTGCTTCTGAACTAATGAGCAGGCTTGAAAAAGGAAGAGAGATGAGCTAGGCTTTAGACATCGGGAGCACCGATGCTATTTGACTGAGACTTTCTCAGCGCTTAGCTCCTTCCTCTCTGGTGTGGGGACACCAGGGGGGAGGTTCTCTCTTATGGCACCTCTGTTGATAAGTTCCTGGATCGAGGCGGGTTCCAGGAACTGTGAAGGGCCGAATGGCTTGTGTTGGACGGGCCTTTAAAAGGGGAGACGCAGTCCGAACACAAGCCCCGGCCGGGGACTAGTTACTGGCTATGGACTTCGGTTTCTGGGTAGCTCACGTTTCAATGTCAGGAACCTCCTTTGCCGGACCTATTGCCGGCTGTTAATAGGTGATATCTTTTCCGGAGTCTGAAGGCTCCGGTTGGCGGGGGTGATCCAGGGTCCAAATTCTGGCCCACTCTTTGTCATCAGCTTCTTTCTGAAGTCGATGACTCTGGATGTCCTCTTCTATCTGGAGTTCGCACTCCAAGCAGGGGCCCGAGGTCCTGCCACACGGGCAGAGTCTGTTTCTGATCGTCATTTCCTGTTCCTTTGCCGGATCTATTGCCGGCTGTGATTGCGCACTTAGACCGGGGGCGCACGGGTCCCGGTACCTGGGATAGCCCAGGTGGATTCGATTGATTAGCCACCTCCCGGATTCGAACCGGTATAGCTCCCCTGCTGGGGCGAGGGGGACTAGGCCGAGAAGGGGCTGCTCACCTTCTTCCGGATCTTCCTGGTGCGGAGGCCGGGATGGGGAGCCGGGGCGCTGGCACCGGCAAGGAGGACGATGACTTCCTCTTCTTGAGAGGCAATACCTGCTCCGTCGCTCGGCACTTCCAGGAATCTGCACCTGGTTCCTTGATGGATGACTTCAAGAACCGAGCCAAACTGTTCGGCGATCGTTCTTGATCGAGAGTAACTTCTGGGGCGAGTTATTCTCGAACTTTCGTGTTCCGTTCCTCGGTAAACGGTCCATGGGAGGGGTCCTTCTTCCAGATAGGGGAGGATCTTTTCCTGAAGTCTTTGGTGGGATCCCTGAACCCACTCACCCAGAAGCTCCTGAAGGTTTTCCTCGCACAGGGTCTCTCCCAGTTCCATGTCCTTCATCTCGTACTCGAAGCGGACAAAGGCTCCGAGGAGGGCACTGGCAGCTTTCGTGTCCCAGGAGTCCACCAGCAGGTTTCCGAGGAGCACGAACAGGATCAGGCAGGTAGGCGGGGCGAGGACGAGGATAGTGCCCGCGACCTGCACCAGGCCCTCAGGCAGGAAGAGGACACCCAGGATGGTGGCGGTAGCGGTGTACAGGTGCCGGTACTTACAGCAGCCGTAGCCCAGCAGCATGAGCAGGATGGAGGCGATGACCCAGGCCAGGGCACTAGTGACAGCACCCACTTTCTTCGTCTTCTCCTCAAGCCTCTGGACCTTGGCCAAGAGACGAGCCCTCTCCTGCTTCCAGGAATGGGCCTTCTCCTTACTCTGCTGTTGCAGGTGTTTGTTCTGGATGCGAAGGATGGTGGCACGGGCCTTGTACAGGGTGGCCCTGTCCTGCACCTGGGTGACGTGCTGGATGTGTTCTTGTTGGAGGACCTTCCACCTGTCCTCCACCTGTTTCTTGGTGTACGTGCCCTTGCTCGTGGGAGGCAGGGGCTGTTTGATGCCCAGTTCCTGCTGCTGGGAGGGGGAGAAGAGGGGGCGGTCCAGGGAGCGGCCCTTGCTCTCTCCCTGGACGTTTCCGTACTTGTACCAGTAGTACTGAAGCCCTCCCTTGTAGAAGGCCGGCCCTTTGTACTCCATGAACTGTTTGCCTTTGCCCTCAGGGTGCAGGTGAAGGCTCTTGTACTGAGAAGGGTACTGGTCCGGGTAGCAGGAAAGCTGCTTTCCGGAAAGAACCCGTCTATTCCAGGATTGGGCAACCTCTCCAGGGGTGGTGTCTCCCGCTCTGTGGTGGAACAGGGCGAGGAGGAGACCATTGCTGGCCTTGATCTCTGCCCAGGGGCAGGAGAGGCCCTTGCCCGGGGGGCATGCCAGGTGCTTGTCCCACAGCTTAGCGAAGTGCCCCAGGGGAAGAGGCAGAGCCAGGATCAGGCCTTTCGGCTTGGCCTTCCAGCGAGAGCGGCTGACTCTCGGGCTAGAGGGCTTGACGACAAAGAACTGGCCGGCCAGGACGACCTTCCGCTGCAACAAGGACTGTTGCTGGTGGCGGATGGTGGGCAGGGGGCTGCACCCACCCAGGATGAGGGTGAGCAGGATGATGGTGATGATGAACGTACTGGTCGTGTTTCTCATGATGGGTTCTCCTAAAGGCATGAGATGGAAAAGAAAAAGCCCCAAGACCGGAATGGTCCTGAGGCTTGAGAGGGGGCACTGTTGTGGGGTAGGTCTTAGTCGAGGGGAAGGAAGGAGGAGAGGGTGAAGCTGCAGATCTCCCCCTTATCAAAGGGGAAGGTGGAGGCGCACACGATAAAGGTGTATCGCGGGATCGGGCTGTCGCTGGGCCATTGGACGTGGCCCTGGAGGATCTGGATGACTGCGGTCTCCTGTCCGCGGTGAGAGGTGAAGGTGACAAACCCGAGCCGGTGGTTGAAGTAAGAGTTTTTGGCGTCGGCTTGGGCGGGATGGACTTGTTTGGACATGATGTCTCCTGTTGGCCTGTTCATGAGGCCTGTTGCTTGGGGGGTGGGCTCGAAACGCAGGATTTCGGGACCCTAGATATGTGTTCTGGTCCTCAGCCAGCAAATTATTAAAAAGTCCCCGTACGCAAGGCTCTTTCCATCTCTGAAGGCTCCTGGAAAAGGACTCGTTCCTGGCGCTGGCAGAAGTCCCCGTACACAAGGCTCTAGACCTCTGCTCCTGCTATGTCCCTTAGGTCTCTTGTCCAGATTCCTGGAGCAGGTCCTGTCTGTGACTGGTTCATATAGCGGTCATTTGATGGGGGTTTGATCGTTATAGTGTCCGATCGGCAGAAAGATTGAGAAACTTAGGGCTATGGGGGGTTGACAGGGGGTTTTGGGGTTCGTACCTTCGCAGCACTCTTTCTCGGCACCGGGGAGGGGGGTATGGGGGGAGGGGCACTGAGGTTCGGTCTAGACAGGGGCTTTGGATTAGGACTGGAGTAATCTGGGGGGCTCCTGAGGCTGATGCTTGGATGAAAGGTTTCTGGAGCTTACGCTCCTGGAATTCACTTGTTGGTTTCTGGACTTTGGGTTCCGGAGAGCGAGTCGGCCCTGGCCTTGGGGGCCAGGCCTCCTAGCTCCTGGACTTAGCTGGTGAGTTCCGGAGATTAGGTTTCTGATGCTTTCTGTGAGTTTCTGATGCTTTCGCCGGATGCGTTCTGGTAGATAAGTAATTGGATGCTTTCTGAGGTTTCTAGATGCTTGATGGTCCTGATGCTTTCCGGAACTATATAGAGTGAATATGAGGTTAAGTGGGGCTGTTCTGTTCCCCCTGCCCCGCGCCAGCGCGGGGCAGGGGGTGCTATAAGAAACAGGCCTCTGACTCTCCCTGTGCTGGCACAGGGAGAGTTCCTCACTCAAGTGTCTGATCGAACTCCTGTAAACTGGGTTTCGGGGGTTACTTATGACGGGAGAGAGGAATGGGGCAGGTTTCGAGTACTGGGTCTGTGACGCAGGATAGTTTCTTTGAGGAGCAGCTTCGGGGTTCTGATCAGATTGATTGGCAGCAGCAGGTGTTGGAGTCATTGGCTTCGTTCAAGTCGGAGATGGATCTGTTGTTGTCGGAGGGTTTCTTCCGGGGGCTGTTGGTTTTGTATCGGGACTTGGAGCAGGTGCCTGGTTTCCGTGAGTGGCTGGAGAAGAGTCGTTTGGCCGGGGACGATTGCCCGGAGTGTGACCGGAAGCAGTTGGAGCTCTTGCGTCAGTTGACCTTTCAGCTGGGTGAGTCTCAGCTCTTGGGTATTCTCGTTCGTATCCGCGATCTCTTGTCGGAGCGTACTTTCCAGGTGACTCGGGAGCATCAGATGGGTGCTTCAGGAGGCGGTGATGTCCTCTGATTTGGATTTGATTCGTTTCCAGCAGTTGAGCTCCGGTGAGGTTCAGGAGTCAGGAGTGGGTCCGGAGGAGATCCCTGAGTCCCAGCGTTTGCCGGTGAGGCGTACGGTGACGGACGAGGCGATTGACAAGCTTCGAGGTGAGTTGAACTTGCAGGAGGAGGAGGTCCGGGCGAATTATCGGTTGGGCATTCGTTTCCCGCAGGAGTTGATGGGGGATGCGTATCAGGAGTGGCTTCGTTCGTTTACTCCGGAGCAGGCGCGTCGTGCTGAGGCTGGGTTGTTCGCCATTCGGAGTGGATTCTTCGCGGTCTTGCCTCGTGTGTGTACGGGATTGGCCAAGTGCCCGCATGCTCATATCTGCCCTTTCTCTGAGAATGTGCCGGTGGACCAGACGTGTCCGGCGGAGATGGCTTATGTCCGTTCGAAGATGGAGGGGTACATGGATGAGTACGCGATCACGGGGCATCACAAGAGTGCGTTCACGTTGCTGAATCGTCTCGTGGAGCTGGATCTGTTGGACTTGCGTACGTCATCGATGTTGGCCGGGCCTCGGTATCAGGACTTGATGGTTTCTCGTGTGACGGGTTCGACGGTGCAGGGGGACATCTTGGAGAACGAGGAGTTGAATCCGTTGCTGGAGGCGAAGGAGCGGATCTCTCGGGAGAAGATGAAGTTGATGGGGGTCTTGGTGGGTACACCGGAGGCTCAGTACAAGAAGGCGGCTGCGATGAAGGAGGCGGCGACGAACGAGTACTCGTCGAAGATCGCGAAGATGAATCAGAGGCTGTTGCAGGTTGAGACGATGCTGGGGGATTCTCTGGACGAGGGCGTAAGCTAGTAGCAGGAGAGTGAGTACTGAAACTGCGGCCGGACGGGAGGACTTCTCCTTGTGCAGCGAAGCGAGCAGAGGGCGGGTAGATGAGTAAGTTCGGCAAGGGGCTGTTTCAGCTTGGGGACCCGTTGGCTTCCTTTCAATCGGGGTTCCTTACAGCTGAAGGGCTGCGCAGGCGCGGTGCCGGGCACAAGAAGAAGGACTCTGGCTCTGGGGCGGCAGCTGCGGGAGACGCCATCCACGCGGTGGTTCAGGCGGAGTATGCTATCCGTGGGAATCTAGCGGGTGCTGAGGTCCCGTTGCTGGACTCGAAGCATGGGTTAGTTTCCCGGATCGATATGGTGACTCGTACGGGAGAGGTGGTCGAGATCAAGACGGTCTCTGTCTCGGAGCTTTTCATGCTGCGAGAGCCCCGGCCCGATCACAAGGCTCAGTTGATCTACTACTTGAACGCTACGTCCTCGGAGTCGTCTAAGTCCGGGGTGTTGCTGTATATCGCTCGTGAGGCTCCTGGGATGCGGAAGGCGTTCCGGGTCACGGTCGACGGGGACTCGGAGGAGCTGAGTTCTGCGTCGTTGCAGTACATGATGGGTCGCCGGGGACCACAGTCTCCGAGCAAGACTGGGTATGCGCTCAAGTCTGCGATCGAGGATTATCGTGCGCCTGGTTGGTTTGTCGACAACTATGACGAGTTGGTGGCGGAGGAGAAGCGGCTCAGGCGTCAGAGGTTCCTGTCGCTCAAGAAGAAAGCTTTCACTCGTGCGTACAAGCAGGCGGTCATGGGCTTGTCGGAGGAGCCGTTGCTCGACAGTCACGGCTTTGGGAACGGTCCCCTGGCTCGAGCGCTGCGGCATACGATGACGGACTTTGGGTCCCCTTGGATAAAGAAGGAGCAGTGGCGGGACGAGCTGCTGGCCGGGGTCGAGGACACGAGGCTCAGAACCAAGATCGGTGGGATTCTGGATGATCCTTCTGGGCCTCATTCTAGGCGTCGACTTGGTCGAGCCCTGCAATTTCTTGAGGCTCAAGGGGTCGGTTTTTACGAGACTTCTCTTGGAGGGGCTTGGGGGCGAGAGACAGAGGTCCGATTCCTCAAGGCTCATGGGGTTCCTGTGAGCAGCCCTCTGTCACTTCTTGGGCTCTCTTCTTCTCGGGCATCTATGCCGGTTGCGGGACGGAGACCAGTTTCGACTGGTACAACTATGCCGGTTGTTGCGGCTCGTCCTTCACGGATGCTAGATCTGCCGTCTTCTTCAATGATGCAGTTTCGGGAGACTCTCTTCGAGAAGGGGATCATGGGATCTCCCCGGAGTGACATGGTCCGGTTGATACGGACAAGGAACCAGGACGGAGCGCTGGACCTGTTCCGGGATCACCTGACTGGGGACAAAGTGATCCGTCCAGGAGACACGTCACCGGCTCCCTTGCAGCGGCTTCAGAGTCTCTTTGAGTCTCATCATCCTGACAGGGAGCTGTCTCCCCTACTTGAGAACCGGGCCTTTCTCGGCCAACTAATGGACGAGTCCCTGCAAGTGTCCTCTTCCGGCAAAGGAAAGGTTGAGCGGCACAGTCTGTCACAGCTGGACAAGGCGCAGCGACAGTGGCGCAAGAAACAACGCAGGGAGCAGGCCAAGCTTCAGGAAGAGGTCCGGCAAGCCGGGGACCAGAAGCAGGCCCAGAAGCAGGTTGAGTCGAAGGGTAAGAAGAGCAAACGGATGCGCCGGGCGCTATCTCGGTTGGGCAGGAGCATGGATCAGGCTCGAGGCCGGGCGGCTGAGCTGGCTCGCTTTCTGCCCTTGTCCGGGGGAGAGCTCTCAGAGCAATTCTCCGGGCTCTTGGGAGACTATTCGACTCTCAAGACTTCTGGTGGTTCTCCGACTGGCTACGACCGGATGGAGGCTCGTTATCAAGCTGCTATATGGGACAAGCTGAAGGGTCCGGGGATGGATCTGGCCAAGGAGGATGCAGCGCGTCTCTTATATGAGGGTCCCGGGGATGAGAACTGGTTGGGGCGTCAGCTGCGTTCGTCGTTGCAGGAGGACTTGCGCTCGGGGCGCTTGGCGGACAAGCCTCAGTTGGCTCGCTTGGCCTATAACAAGCCGCAGGAGTTGACGGCTGCGCTCAAGGGGCAGGACTCGTTCTGGGGTGGGTTCCTGGGTCGAGAGGAGGCGCATCGGGTTTACGAGGAGGGAGCCGAGCGGAGGGCTAGCATTCAGGCTCCGATTCGTGCGGAGAAGCGCAGGGAGCGTCGGATAGCGATCCGGGACAAGCAGTTTCGTGGCAGGCAAGTGACGGGGCTTCCTGGGATCCTCCGTCGAGCAGACGTCACTCCTCAGCCTGCGGATCAGCTCAAGCCTAAGTCCCCTGCCCTGCGGCCGGCTTCTGCCCTTCAGGCGACGGGAGAGATCGGCTTCGACACTGAGTTCTTGGTGGACAAGAGCGGGACCCGCACTCGGATGACGGAGTTGACGTTGTTCCCGTCTCTGGGGGCAGACTCTGTTCATCAGATTCCGGAGGGTTTGACTCCTGAGCAGTTGCGGTCGGAGATCCACCGGGGCAACCAGCGGGCGCTGTCACGGTCGACGCTTCTCCGTTCTAAGTATCTTGATCTCACTGCGATACAGGACACGCTCGGGATCTTGGAGGGGAACCGGGGCAGGGACGTGCCTCGGGCTCTGCGAGAGGCCGGGTTGATCGGGAAGGGAGACTGGGACTACATCTCGGGGATGGCTGAGCGAGCGGAGCAGTCACCCAAGCAGTTCCTTATGGGTGAGCTTCAGCGGGAGATCGATGGTGTCAGTACGGTCGTGCAGAAGGGCCCCTTGAAGGATCAGCGGGTGTTTCTGGATAAGTACGCGGCACAGCTGGGCGGGAATGGTTCGCGGGCATCGGCTCGGAGTGCATTGGCCACGGGAAGTGTCGGAGAGTACTTCCGGTCTCGCGGTCAGATGGTTGAGAATACACTTGAGGCTTTGAGTCGATACGGCGAGGAGGTTGGTGACGGTTACATTTACGGGCACAATGTGACGGAAGCGGACTTGCGCCTGTTGCAGAACGAGGCCTTTCTCCATGGTCAGGACCTGCAGGTATCGGACGGGAAGCTGCGGGCGGGGAACAAGACCTGGGGCGTTGTTGACACGATGGACGGGGCTAATGCTCGTCGCTTTCAGGGATTGGTGCAGGAGTCCGGTTACTCGGCGGAGGGCTTGGATCTCGGGACGATGAAGGGCAAGGTCGACGGTCGGGGCTATGGCAACTTGGGGAACCGGGCGCAGGCGATGGGGCTTGTCTCGGCGCAGGCGGTTGAGGACCTGGCGCATTACCCTGCGACGGACACGATGATGAACCGTGGGGTTCTGGCTGTTCAGCTTCGTGGCGGAGAGGCGATCGCGGGAGAGACTCGGGAAGCGTTCGGGCATATGGTCTCGGAGGGGAAGGCACCGGCTGGTTACGGGCAGGAGCGGCTGGCGGGTCAGGAAGTCCTGGAGAAGATGAAGGTCGGGGAGATCCAGGAGAGGTTCCTGGGCGAGGATCGGAAGATGGGTAGGTCTCCGGTACCGAAGCCCCGGCCCGGGTTCTATGCCCGCTCTCGGCCGATCATCTCTGCTGCGATGGATGGCTTGCTGGGAGAGGGGCACCTGGCGGCGACCGAGCAGGTGTTTCGTGCGGCTGAGCAGGGAGTGTCTGGTGTTGTGGACCGGGTCAAGGGCCCGCTCAATCAGTTCTCGTCGAAGGCCAGTACGTTCTTCCGAGAGATGGGCATCGAGCCGAAGGTTTCGTTCAAGGGCAAGGCTCTGGGGTGGGTCGGGGGTGCGTTCCTGACTGCGGGACTCCTGTTGCCTATCGCTACCTCTTCTATCATTCCTGAGGCTCCGACACGTCCGCTGATGCCTCGGAAGAAGAAGATCACGAGGAGGTCTCTGTCGGCAGATGACGAGGAGCATCGGCTGGAGGATTATACAGGTCCCCAGGCGCAGGCGCTGCGTCATGGGATGACGGACTTTGGCTCTGGATATAAGGGAGTTGTCGGTTCGGGACTGGCGCACCTGACAGGGAACGTGATGAGCCGGTCTCCGTTGACGAGAGAGGTCTTGTTGATGGGTCAGAAAGAGGCCCAGCAGATTCTGGCGGCGGGGTCTCGGACGAGCATTGTGAGCGAGGGGGTGGGCAAGGCCGGGATGACGGCCGCGCGAGAGGCCCGGAAGGAGCTCTCTATCCTGAATCCAATTCAGGCACACGGCGGGGCACAAGTACCCACTAAGGCTCGTCCCCCTCAAGTAGCAGAGGTGAGGACCCCGGAGAGTCCCGGGACGCATAGGGCGCTGAAGGAATCAGAGGGAATGCACCATGGGAAGATAGTGGAGCAGAAGGAGAGGGTTAAGCGCCAGGTCAGGTTCCGACAGAGGGCGGGCCTGGGAACGTCTCCGATCTTCGTCAACAACCATAATCGTACCGGTCACCATAGGATGTAGGAATGGGTAGGTCCAAGAAGCAGAGGAAGCAGCGGCTCAAGAGTATCCGGGAGGCGCAGAAGCAGCAACGGGCCATTCCCGGCACGAAGCCTGCAATGTCCACGATCGCACCCACGCCTGAGTCAGTATCTGCTGTCGGTCCAGCAAGTAATCCGGGGCCTGCGACTGCAGCGGGAGCCAGTTCTGGCCCTGCGGCGGCCCCTTCGCGGCCTCGTCCTAATTGGACACCCTTCTCCGAGTCGGTTCATGCCCCCAGGCCTGGTCCAGCAGCTGCGCCGACGCCCAGTCCTCGGCCTGGGGGAGCGTATCCTTATTCAGCTCGGCCCAAGAATCTGGGCTTCTTCCGAGATGCCTTGTCGACTCCCCTTCGTCAGGCGCAGGACATGTTCCTGGACATGGGAGAGGAGTTCATGCCACGAGCGGACAACATGGGCCGGATGGCTAATTGGATTGAGACGACGAAGGCTCCGCAGAAAGCCTGGGGGGCGACAAAGGGTGTGGCGAAGGCTGGTGCCGGGGTTGCTAAAGGTTTGTTCTCGGGGGCTTATCACACGCTGAAGTTCATGACCCGGAACACGCCGATGCGAGTGGCTTCAGGACTACTTGTCGGTGCGGCTGCTTTCACGGCAGGAGCTGGCTCAAGTGCCCTGCCAGATGTTGCCAGGAACACTGACCCTTACTCAGGGACTCCGGCCAAGGCGCTGCATTCGATGGGAGGAGCTGGACTCGCGGGGATGGCGTTGCTGGCAAATATGGACAAGACGACTGATCTTGCGGGCGAGGACTATGTGAAGTCCGTTCACCAGGCGCAGGGACGAGTCGATGGCCCGATGTCATTCTCCGGCTCAGGAGGTGGCTCCTTGCGAGGGTTCAATGGTGGGGCCACCGGGGATTTGGCCCTGTCACTCTCTAACTTGAGACGAGGAAGATAGCGATGGCTTCGCAGAACGTACCTAAGCCTAGTCCCGTGTTTGGTTTCCAGGACCGCCTCGGGAAGAGTACATCTCGCTTCCTTGGTGGTCTTACATTTGAGTCTCAGAGTCCCGCTGGGATTGCGTACCAGGAGCGCTTAGCGGACAGTAGCCGGGCGTTCCGGGCAGGTCAGGCGGTTCGCTCTTGGACGGGTGACACTTTTGGCTCTAAGGGCATCGAGTCCTTGCGTTCAGGGACTGCTTCTGTTCGGCGAGGTGTCCTGCATCACGCGAACAAGATCAATGCTTATCTGCAGCAGACTGAGCGTGGGTACAAGGCCGGGTTCAAGACAGTCGGTGGATTGGTCTCTCGGGCTCCGCTCAAGCAGCTTGCTGGTGCGTACGGGATGAACTTCCTGATGATGACTGGGATGGAGGTTGCTTTCTTCGGGAAGCCTTTCTCTCTCGGGACTCTGGCGGAGTCAGCTCATCACAACATTCCGTTGACGCTCTCGTTCGAGTTGGCCGGTCACGGGGCGAAGGGCATGCTCCGGGGTATGGGTTGGCACGTAGGCGGCTCGATGATGGGGCTGGGGCCTTGGGGCTCGCTCGGGCTGCAGCTGGCAGGCTCTGTCTACCTTCCGGGGCTTGGGTCAGGATTGGCGCTGGCAGGAGCGGGATACTATGCAGGAAAAGGGGCCTATGCGTTGGGCAAGCAGATCTATCGCATGGGCAAGGGGTCGCACAAGACTCAGTTTGAATCTGGAGACTTGAGCTTTGCCACGTCCGAGGCTGCGACTATGCGTCAGCGGTCTCTCGGGGCGATTCAGAAGAGTCACCTAAACATGAGGCAGTTGTTGGGGAATGAGGCCTCGTTCTTGATGGGGAGATAGGTAGATGGCTTCACCGTATCGGTTGCAGCAGATCGTCAATGAGTGGGAAGACAGGGAGCAGGAGCTTGGGGCCGCGTTCCAGGAGATGATCGATGAGGGTGGCTGGAAGGAGTATGACTTCTCTGGCCAGCAGGATCCGATCAAGTGGGAGGACCTGGATGAGGCATGTCACAAATGTATCTTCCGGCAGACAGAGCACTAC
>Ga0208299_1002077_pt1 | contig 14035 bp, 9 predicted proteins | sample 15_taG_FD_184089 | JGI IMG/M metagenome (GOLD analysis project Ga0208299, IMG submission 184089) | Marine viral communities from the Subarctic Pacific Ocean - 15_ETSP_OMZ_AT15312 metaG (SPAdes) (version 2) | ecosystem: Environmental > Aquatic > Marine > Oceanic | place: Pacific Ocean | collected...
TGAAGCATATGAGCTTAGGAGAGAGAATGATTCTTGGAATATGCATGATCAGATCAGTTCATACGTACTTCCAGACTTCCAAAAAGAGTTTACCTCACTTTGGGATGACCTAATCGGAAACACAGTTGGTAATGATGGAAGTGACTATCAGACATTCGGTAGGCAGTTTTATGAGAAAATTGCAAACTTCGTATTAAATCATTCTGATATTGATTTGGCTAATATCGATCAGGTTTACTCTATATTTGCAAGCTTGTCGTTACAGTATGAAAACTATGACTTCAACTACCCGGCTGACCTCAAGCATTGGATGAACATTCTTTCAATCATGTTTGAACGTTTGAAGGGAACTGCATACCCTTGTAATAGAAACTTTAAACCTAAGAGGTATGAAACGATTGAAGATTGTGAAGTCTGCGGTCAGGTACATGCAACTAATATGGGAGACTTAATTGAGAATCCTGTGATGGTTGAAGGTGAGCCAGTGATCATTCGTGATACTTATTTGCATAGGGATGCGTTTGATGTATTCTACCCACCACATTCTGGTGCATATCAGGATTTGAGCGACTTCTATGGTTATAGAGATCCGTTCGTAACCAACTATGAAGTTTATGAATACATTCCAACAGTTTCGCCTAACGCACAATCTGAAGGGTTTATCAATTGGTCAGACCCTCATAATGAAATAGCAATCTCTGGAATATCCAAAGATGAATGGTGGGAAGATGGTGGATATGTTGAGCAGATCTTTACTCAGGTATTATATGATGGACTTGACCTTAATGTGGATTTCTACACTACGGAACAAGCTCAGAATGCATTCGACTTCAATATCATTGGTGGAGGGTTAGACGATACCAATACTACCATTTTGAACAGCGGTACTATGGTTTCAGAATATTTGATTCCAGTTAAGTCTAAGATGTGTTCCCCAATAGCAGGATTTGGTATCCCATTCTACAGCACGACTGAAACAATTACAGGTTCGGAGATCCCATTAGGATATCCAACGGCTGGAATTGTAGATGGAATCGCAATATCTGATAGATATGTTCAATTGACAATTGGAACTGAGATTTACTTCGCTCCGACATATACCATAGATCCACTAATATTGCCTATCATTGGAACAGGTATTAACTTTGAAGATGGTTTCGTGACTCCAGACTATCCAGTGGGGTCGGCAGGATTTTTAGTGTTCAATAACGATGGACAGACGGTATTACTACCAGTATATAAATAGGAAATTAAATGAATAACGATAGCATATTAGCATATAAAGATTGGCTTAATGCCACTAAGAATAGCGCAACCCTAGCAACTCCCTATGAGGATTATCTGGACTACGTTAATGAGTGGTATGAGAATACTTTCCACGGTAAAACCACTGAGCAATTGACTGCCGAGGAATATCAGGAATTCTTACTAACTATTAAGGTTGTAACAACTGACCCTGATGTTCTAAACTTCATCAACCGATTGGATTATGATAATGAGGATGAGCTTAAAACTTCTATTCCATACTTCGCAAAGAATCTTAGAGATATTGCAAGATATATCTCCATCAAGCGTGATGATGGTAAATATGCAAGCGTTGATTATAGCTACCTTGGTTCCAATGTCGGACTTGAGGCTGAAATCTATAGAACGCTCTTACAGGCTTATATTGGAAACTCCGACTTACCTGAAGACGAATTAGAAACTATAATTTCTAAGACTTCAATTGAGGTTTTGGAATTATATGATGATAATGAATATATGGATAAGTCTCCTAACAAGGTGGCTGGCGATTACTATGATATGGATGTCAATGCCGAGTTCTATTCTGAAACTGACCCAGAGTATTTGAAGTGGGTGGTAGGTGCAGGATTCAATGATTTAGTATCTAATAACGATACTATCAACCCTTCTGTGTCTGGAACCCTTCCATTGTCTGGATATATCAATTACGATTCCTCCGGGGAACAAACTAGCCATTTTAAAGGCAACTTGCCAACCAATATTATGGGAGAGGAACACTACTTCCTTTCTGGTGATGATACTCCAGAAAGTATGGAAGTTTACTCGACTGCTAAATTCCCATGGGACAACCTATCTAATAGATATTTCCCAACTATTGCCAATCTTCCGTTGGTGGACAGTACATATTCTAAATATAGTAAAGGTGAGTTCTTAATCCCATCTAAGATTGGAATGGTGACAGCACTTGGTAAGAATAAATTCTATAAAGTATCTGAACTTGAGATGCAGGGAAGTAAAGATAATTTCCCTGACCCTTCGTTATATTCAAATGGATATTCATTCACGAGAGAATATCAGGACGCTTCAATCGTTTACGATTCATACCTTAACTGGATTGATATTAAACAGGTTAGTGGACGAGGTAAGGGTATCTTAACCAGTGATGGAACATATCAGGAGATGACTCCATATCAAACAACTCAGGAGTCAACATCAGTGCCATTCTTAGGGATGAGTCAGGTTGGTGATAAGACAGATCCGTGGTATCTCTCTGAAGATAAGACATGGGAAGATAATGCGAATTTCCCACCAGATTTCCGAAAAATTTATGACATTGATGCATGGTATGATTTAAACGTATCCCTTAGTGGAAATGAAGATAATTGGGGAATTGATATCTATGGTAATAATTATGGATTATATAAGGAGAATAACTTCGCGAACTTTTACGAACGTAGTCAGGATGCAACTGGTAAACTGTATGTTCGTGATGCGGGCGGAGCTATTAATACATTTGCAGATTACTTCAATACTGATTTAAGTAATGCCACTGGCGGAGTATTTGATATTGATGCACTAACATGCATGGGGGTCTATAATGACTTGATAGTGCTTGAAAGTGAGTATGGTGTTGTAGTTCAGAAGATTACGTTTGAAAATGGCGAATATCTTGCAACTAGTGATAATGTTGCAGGGTTGAGTGGAGATATATTTGATCACTTCTTTGATGATAGAACTAATACATTGTACGCTGGTACATATGAACTATTGAATGGTTTTCTTGAGATAGTCTTATACAAATTTGAAGATGGACGATTCATCACAGTTTACGATACATCGACTGACACTTCCAACGAGATTACTAGTCTTAGAAATACATTCAATTTCGCTGAGATTACTCCAGCTCCATCTATAACGATCTCACCAATTGATGATAAAATGTACTTGACTTACATTGGAGGCACTACCGATGCTCATATTGTAATTATTCCATTGATCATGCAAGGTGGACTATCTGTGGATGAAATAATAGTAGTATCCCCTACGGGAGCAGGATCATCTGTTGATGATTATGCTACAGAAAGTAGAAAATTGATCCAAAGTATGATTTCAACCGATAAGTTGATATTAATGCTTGAAGGATCAACTACGGACAACAAATATTTGCAAGTGATTCCGTTATAATGGAGTCCAAAATGTTTAACGGGTTTGAAATGCTGTTCACCATCATATTCTATTAGTAAATCATTATAGAAATATGGGTTTAAAAATCAAGTTTCTTAGTAAATAATTACAGGAACCACTATGAAAAATTTAAACTCTACAGATTTAATCCCAGTATCCGCAACGTATGTAGGAGATGGGGATATCTCGTTTGATGGTGCAAACACGCTCGTAACCACAAACGATGGATATTCCTATTATAACTCAGATATTATGAACTCTTTGGTTGATGCCAAGAGTAATAAGTATTCATTCTTCGGCTTGGCTGGGGCGAAAAACGTTACTGAACTTGTTTCAGATTCAACGATAAATATTGAAACGAGAGGACCGTTGGTCATTTCCAGAGACAATACTCTTAATAATGTATTCGGAGCAAACTCTCAATATGAAATGATCACTACGGACTTCTATGCTGATGATTGTGTGATGTTCGCATTTGTCCATCAGGAAACTATTGATGGTGTGAAATTCTACACCGTTTGGTATCGTGACCGTGTTATCAGTCTTGATGAAAACAACTATATGTATTATGATGTATTCTCCAATAAAGACTCACAACTTTTTGAGTTTATTTATATTGACAATGAATCATTCCAATTTAAATCTAAAGGTGGGGATATTGCAAAACAGCCCCCTACTGGCAATACTACTGAAATGTATTTGAAAGACCAGCAGGGGAATTCTGTTAGTGTTCAAGAATTGCAAACCGAGTTCACAGGGTTTGAAACTACCAACAAGTGGGTTAGGTATGATGCCTTCTATGCTCCAGAGTACAGTACGACTACATCAATTCTTACAGTTGATGATGCTACTAGTATTTCGGCAGTACCTACTAACTATCTATTGAACGTTCCATTTGACGATATCGATACTACAATCCCATTTGATATAATTCCGACGAAGAATTTTAAAACTATCAATTCAGAATTGTCATTAATCCCGACATCTGGTGTGTCGGGATCGGATTTAGTTGATTTCCGTGAATATAATAGAATTTACACTGGTGGTAATCAGGTTGGTGGGTATGCAAATATTAACCTTGGATACAGCAGTGACTACAGCAGTGTGATAAATTTTGAGGGTGATAAATTCACCTATTTCCATTTCCCTAGAACTGCTCCAGAGATCTCTATCCAGAATGCAGGATTAGAATTTGTAGGAGCATTTGCAGGAGTTGTCCCAGAGTTCTCTGACAGAATTTATAAGCGTCTTGCCAACTATGAAGATAAGGTTTGGTGGGGTGGTGGTTCCCATAACGGCAAACAAGATGGCACATGGTTGTGTGCTTGGTTGTCTGGTGGCGGTGGTGATGAAAGTGTGTGGGTAGAAAGATATTACGATCCGGGATCTATTGATGCTGATAACGCATTAACCGCCCCATCCGAGGGTATTGTTGATAGTATCAACTTTACTCCTAACGATCCAAAATTCCAAGACATTATTTCCACAATGACCTTGGAGCCGGGTGCGTATTATCAGTACTATCACGTTGGTAATGGTGGATTTGATAAAATCTTAGACTCTTTAAAGGGTGATACTGAAGATAAGCTTATAATTCAACTTACCGACTTCACACTTGGAAATGTTGTAGACGATGAATCTGGTAACAACAATGATGGTTTCATTTCTAATTTTGACAATGTTGATATCGTCACCTTGGACATTGGATTTGGTAGTGAGGATCAATCTGCGGTACTTCTTAATGGGAATTCCGAAGTTCAGGTTAACTCATCTCCTACATTGAATATTACAGATGACAAATCAATCTCATCTTGGATATACTCTAGAAATTGGGCTAATGGACGATCTGCTACATTGTTTAGTAATTACTACAAAGGTGGTGACAAATTTGAATATATGAACCACGGTCTATATTACTCATACATCGTACCGAATGCTGAAGATGGTGGAGAACGATTCACAATCATTCCATCAGAATTTTCTACATCTGGAGATTTAATCGAGATTGATGGTATTGGCGGTGAGCCAAGATCTGTTGCAGTTGACTTAGATGGATTCCAGTGGGTTGCATCGTATGAAGAATATTATCAAGCCCCAGATACTATTAAGCAGACTCAATTACTTAAGCAGACTTCTAGTGGTAAGGTTTTGGAATCGGTTACTATTAACGATTTTGAAGTTTCACAGATCTTGATTAAGAATGATAATATTGGTTATTTGATCAACACTGATGGTGATGATGTAATTGAATTCAACCTTCACACTACAAATGCAACTGGATCTACTTCCATAAGTGGAGACTTTGGATATATTGATTCACAAAGTGGCGAACTTTCAAGTCTGCCAGATGTAATTGATGTTGACCAATTTGCAGATGGAACATTGTGTAGCATCAGAACGAATGGAACTGTCAAAGTTGGCAGTCTAACTCAACCAGCAACTCAAAACCAAACATTGAAGCATATTGTTTGTGATGATGATAAATACTATTTCACAACTTCTACATCTGATACTGATGATGTACTGAGACTGTTCAAGTATGATAAGGATGATGATGCAATTGTGCAGGGCTTTGTTATGGAAGGTTCTCAAGATGGTATCAACATTCCATTCATTAGTAAAGAGTCTATTGATGGTGTGGTTAGAACTGTTGTTATTTGGGCAGGGTCTAATAAAATTAATAGATACTTCATCAACGATGATGGTGAAATGGAATTCTATGCATCTATTGATAGTCAGACTTTAATCGGTGATATAAACGGCGATTGTTCTGGATATAAGATTAATAAGCTAACTCATAAGGCGTATGGATCAACTCCATATTTGAAATACTCTGCGATGTTGGATACTGAACCTAATGCTACAAAATTGGTACTGACTCATGATGCAAGCGATCTTAGTGATAACTGGCATTACTTCACGATTATTAAGGATGGTGGTGCAGAAACTATCTCTATGTATATTGATAGTGAATTGGATGTGCCAAATATTCAAACTGGAGTGACTTCTCCTATCTTGTATTTAACAGGTTCTATGCTAAATATTGGTGGAGCAAGCGATGGGTCAGATCCATTGTTCCCGCTTCTTGGTTTGACTAATCGTGATATTGACGGTGGAGTTTCCGAGTTTTCAATATTCAACAGTGTGTTGAGTGATGAGGATGTTAAAAGTTTGTATCTAAGTAAATTCTCGTCCAATGATTATATGGAATGGGTAATTGACAATGGCAATAAGAATTTCGTTGAGGAATTCCAAAATGTCTTTAAGTTTAAGAAGCCGGGGATAAAATCGCAGTTCATCAATGTGGTTGTTAAAAACTTGGATCTGACCGATGAAGAGAAAGTTGAATACGAAGCGTATATAAGACAAGAGGTAGCAGGATCGCTACCAGCTAACCTTAAGATGGTTAATATTATTTGGAGATAAGAATGGGAATACCTACAATATATTGTGATAAGAAACAAGCACTGTCAGGTGAGGAAATAACAGTTATTGCCTCTATTGGTGAGGGCGTGTGGGAGTTTCCTAATGCTCTTAGCGGTGATATTGAAATTGTATCTGGTGTGGTGACTGACAATGTTTTAACATTTAAATGCCTTGCTACATATGATCCATTGACTATAAGTTTTAGGGTTATTGAGAACACTATTACAAATGGTCAAAAATGGGAAGATACCACTATTGATGGTGAAAGCCTAGCGGATGCTTGGTCTACTCCATCTGGACAGGAAAATCAAATCCTAACAGGTTGGAACTTTGAAGGTAACTCCCAGAGATGCACACAGTTGACAGGTTCTCCTTCGATCTCACAAGCCAACCTTACAGTTTCCGGCGGCGAATATACTGTAGAGTTGGATTACAGGGCATATTCTGATATTGAATTGAAGATTGGCGGTAATGTATTCCCATTGGCTCGCACTGATGAGGGACCAAACTTCCCAATTTATCCAATCGTTCATGATGAGGGTGTGATTGAGTTTGAGACAACTGATGGTGGAAATGTTAAATGGATTTTTGCTGACGGTAGTGTTGAAAATGGTGATCTATCTGTTAGTAAATTGGTTCCAGAGGGTACATCATATCTTATTATGGATTCGTTTGTTGGGCAGTCTATTGGTTCCTTAGAAACAGGGAGTACTTACATTGGTTCATTGTCAGATCTGCCTAGTGGATTGTCTATTGTTGAATTGGATGGAACTGGGGTTGTTGGTGATATTATTGAATTGGATCACGTTCAAGATGTTGTTACTATTTCTAATAGTGCTGGGGTTTATGGTGACATCTCTGTATTGAGTGATGTGTCATCTGTAATCGATTTGAGTGGATCTCCTAACATTTATGGAGACATTGAAAACTTGGACTATACTGAATCTATTTATCTAGATGGAACTCAGGTTTCGGGAACGGTTGCACTGTCCGCAGAAGCAACTCACTGGAATTTGAATAATACCGTATTGAGTAAACAAGAACTTGAAACATCACTTATTAGAATTGCTAACTACGCCTCATTGACAAATACATTGAGTGGATATTTTGAGTGTTATGATAATATGCCAACAGTAAATTCTGTTGGTGGATGTAACGCTATAAGCACTTTGGACTTTTTGGATTGGACTGTGATTGTTCATAGTGAATGTGGTGGAAGTGGAACATAATGGGTTTTAAACATAAAAAGGCTAATAAAAAACGAAGAATCCCAAGAAATGTGAACAATGCCGATCCGGTATTTAGAGATAACGTTTTAGGCGTTTTAGTTTATAGGTTTCCTGCTAAATCTAATACATTTATTGTGAATGAACTTGTAGAACTTGTCAATAGGGGTATTGATATTCACATTTATTCCATCGGCACCCCCTCCGAAGAAGAGTGCGATTTATTTCAAAAAGAGATAGATTTAATCGGAGGTGAGAATATAACTTATTTGAATAAAAGTGGTATGTTTAAATGGGCTAATTCCGGAGTAAATAATATTCCATTATCTAACAATCCGATTAGAATGTCATTGAAAAATGCCAAACCTTGGATGATTCAACAGGTTGAGGTTGTTGGTATTGAAAACTCATTGCCGTTGGTCTGCGAGATCATAGATCATATGACTGCTACTGGTGTGGATGCATTATATTCACCATTCGCCAATCTAGGAGCGGAGTTGTGCTTGATGATTGCTAGACATATGGACATTCCATTGTCCTTTACTTGTCACTCCCATGATTTATTCTGCATGGATGGGTATAATATTCTAAAGATGGAAAGGGCATCTAGAATATTTGTAGTTTCCGAGTATAATAAAAAGTTTATTGCGGATAATTATAATGTTGATCCAGATAAGATAGTAGTTAAGAGGGTGAACTTTATTGCAGATTCAGAATGTTCCGATCATGACTTTGATTTTGAATATATTTTAGGAGTTGGTAGGCTTATAGATATGAAAGGATTCAACTATACCCTAGAAGCCTTTAAAGAGATTGTTGATGAATGTCCAGATCTGCATTATGTGATTGCAGGTAGTGGTGCTAATGACGAGGCACTAAAGGAACTGACTGAAACTCTTGGAATTGAAGATAGGGTACACTTTACTGGCTATGTGTCCAATGATAAAATTGTTGGGTTGGTTAAAGATGCCACGTTTTCTATATTATCATCTATCGTTAGTGACAATGGTGATATGGAAGGATTGCCTACTTTCTTTTTGGAGAGTATGAGTCAAGGGGTTCCATGTATAGGAACTAACTACTCAGGGATTCCTGAGTTAATTGAGAATGGTGTAACTGGTATGCTTACGGAGATGGCAGACGTTGAAGGGATATCTAATGCTATGTTAAGTATATACTCACAGATGCACAGTGAAGAATCCAATGTAATTAGAGAGAATTGTATTGAGAAGATAAAGGACATATTTGATAATGAGAAAAATATTGACCTTTTTATTAAAGAGATAGGAGATATGCGTTATGATTATATCAACTGATAAGAAATTTATATTTTACCACGTTCCTAAGAGTGGTGGTACAGCACTTTGCTACAACCTATGTAGGTATAGTGATAATTTGAAAATATACCCACAATTCCAGCCTATTTTGGAAAGGTTGGATGAGGGGTATCCAAGGATCGATGCGAAGGTGTTGGATGAAATGATTGCAGATGCGGTTAAAGATATTCCGGCTTATATGATGGCTGATTTTTATGCCAAGAATCCTCAGAATATTCATTGGATGAACATTTTCCATTATGGGTTTGATATACACCCACTATATAAAGAAGACAAATCTACACAATTTGTTATGAATAGGCAAAGTGGTAAGGGGTTTGATGATTATTTTAAATTTGCATTTGTTCGTAATCCTTGGGACTATGCGTTTTCGGTATTCAAGAATAAAGTTATTGGTGGTGGGTTTTTGAAGAAAGAGTTTGGCGACATAACGGGCATTGAACCTGATCACTTCAACCACTTCATTCATAATTTAAATAAATTCCCAGATGTATCCAGAAATTTCATGAACCCTTCAAGATGCCAATATTTTTATTTTGTTAATGAGTGGGAGAATAATAATCTGGATCACATTGGAAGGTTTGAGAATTATAAAGTTGAGTTGGAATATTTGAGTAACTTACTTGATTTAAATATTGATACTTCTGTTATATTGAATCGTTCAAGTAAGTCTGCACTGGATTATACTCAATATTACGATCAAGAGTCGATTAATTTAGTCGGTAATATTTTTAAGAAGGATATATATCATTTTGGGTATAAATATGGGCAATAATAAAATATTTGAAATCGGGACAATTAAGACGGGTACAACATCGTTAGGGAAGGCATTGGAACTTCTTGGTTATAATATGATTGGATTTAATTTAAGTCAAGTTCGTAGCCTTAAAATGAATGGTGAGGAATCGTTGCTTCCATATATTAATAAGTATGATGCATTTCAGGATGCCCCTTGGCATAACATTAGTCTTGAATTTTTGACATCTAACTTTCCAGACGCTAAGTATATATCTTTAGAGCGTGATGATGAGATGTGGTTTAAAAGTTTAATAGGTCATATAAAACGTAAGGATTTTTTAATGGGTGGCGCAGGTGTGCAATATCAGAAATATTTGAAAAATCCAGAGGGATTTAAGATTAGGATGCTCAGTAAGAAACGTGCCAAATATCAGAAGATAAACAGTTTCTTTGCATCATCTCCTGAAAAACTTTTAACAATGAACATTTGTGATAATGGTGATGGGTGGGAAACACTTTGCGAATTTCTAGAACAGCCGGTGCCAGATGTGAAATTCCCTTGTCTATTTACGGCAGAAAGGGCTTGGGAGATTACACATAAACGTAAGGCTAAAATGCAACTACCCCTTGTTAATGAAGATAAGTTATGAATGATGTAGGATATCAAAAGAAAGATCCATTTATAGATTACAAGTTGGTGAAGAATGGTAGATTATACCTTCGGGATACTGATTTGGATAAGGATGCTGTTGTGTCATGTTTAGGGTCTGCGAATACTTTTGGAAGGTTTGTTGAAACTCCATATTCCCATTTGTTGCGAGATTCCTTGGGGGAGAATGTTTATAATATGGGAATTGGTGGAATAGGTCCAACGGATAAGTGCTTAAAATATTTGATCCCATATATAAACAATACGGAAATTTGTATCTTAGAGGTTATGTCGGGGCGAAGTATTAGTAATCCAAAATATGAGTGTATCAAAGCAACATCGGGTATAAACTTATATACTAACGAAATGTGTTCACCATATGAGTTTTGGAAGTATTGTATTGATGAGATAGATAGTAGAGAGATAACTGAACTTATCGATGCGACTATGGAGTTATATTTAGACGCATATACAAATATAATAGAGCAGATAGAAGTTCCAATTATATTAGTATATTCAGGGCTGAACACTCCTAGAAGAAGATTAAAATGTTATAAAAATGTTAAACGGGTCGTTGGTTCATTTCCACAACTAATAAGGTACGACACCGTTGATGCTATAGCTGAGAAGGTGGATTATTATATTGAAAATATTGGAGATCCGAATGTACCTCACAAGTTGCATGGAGTGACTTCTGATGGGATGGTTACTAATTCGTATTATACGAGTCAGTACACTCATGATAGATTGGCAAAGAGGATAGAGAAGACTATCCGAGGAATGGGTTTATGGAAATAATAGAAAATAGAGTAGAGTTGTTATCACTATTGCCTAAATATGGTAATGTTGCAGAATTGGGTGTCTTTGAGGGTGCATATGCCCAGAAGATACTGAGATATAATGATCCTTGGAAATTATATCTGATAGACCCTTGGGGTTATTGGAATCATAAAAGTGCTTCGTATCATGCATATTTTAATGATATAATTCCTAAGTTTATAGATGATGATACTGCCAGAATAGTTAGAAAATCTTCATTGGATGCATCCGTTGATTTTCCCGATGACTTCTTTAGTTGGGTGTATATTGATAGTACCAAGAAGTTTGAATACACTATGGATGAGATTAAAGCATACTATCCTAAAGTAAAGGAAGGTGGGTTTATTTGCGGTCATGATTATATGTTACCAAATGAAGAAGAGGGTGATAACTTACCCACTTGGATATACAAAGAACGTGAGTTCTCAAAGGTTAAAGAGGCTGTTACACAAATTTTGGAAGATGGTGAATTGGATTTAGAATTCAAATATTTAACTAATGAATTTAATGGGAATGGGTGCCTATCATATGCCTTGCAGAAAAGTTCCAAATGATAAAATAGTTTCAGTATTCCATCTAATGGTTGTTGAAAATTGTGATGAAATAGTTGCCAAGGTACAACGTTTTATAGCGTTTATAGATAATAAGTGGGTCATACGGGAACGACATGGATTGACTCGAATGCCTGAAATTTTAAATCATATTTGGAAAAACGGGGATATTGGCAAGATACTGAGGTGATTTTTTATATTGAATAAAACTGTCCCTTTGATAAATAATTATAAGGAATAATTATGTCAGTTGAATTAAAATATTACGATGAATTTGGGAATCCCTTCTTTTTAACAAGGGATGATGATGGATTTTGGCAATCAAGACCAGATCCTGATCCTACACACTTTGAAACAGATTTCACCAATGATGGTGCATTGGATACTGGATTGACCGTTGTAATGAACGGTGTTCCAACCGATTGGTTCCAGATTGATAATGTGAAACTATACGGAAACGATGATGTGGATGACTTCTACAATATGTCAATCCGTGATTATAATGATGCTTCAGCATCTGGAAATCCTCAGTTGTATCGTGAGGTGTCTGAGTTCCCAAATCCACTTGAAGAGATTCTTGTGCCAGTTAACGATTTCATAACACACTCATCATTCAACACAATTCTAAGTAAGATGGGTGAAAACTACCAATTTTTGATTGACAAGGCTAAATTCCTTTCAGTTCCACCTAACAGCGTTTCATTCAGGTTTGGTCCTAGCGAATATCCAGAATATGAAGAGGGTAACGTTTGGATGCAGTTGGACAATGGGTATGCACAATATTGGGGGTATGATCCACTATTGAATGCTGAGAATATCGCAGGAACATCCACCACGATGGTTTACACCATTCAGGATACGATGTATGCAACCAACCTTGTGTCTGGTGCCGATCCATCCATTTCTGCTTCTGAAGATAGCAGAGATTACTACATTTACGGTGATGATAAATTCACCAACATAAAATCGGTCGAGGTTGATTCCAATGAATTCATCTGGGTACTGGATGATGCGGGTGATCATGGTAAAGTCGGCATCTTCAGCTATGAGGAAAACTGGAAATTCCAATCCTCTTGGAATGTGACAACCGAAGGCAGTCCAAAATACATGATCAACCCTACTGATTTGAAGCTTCGTGAGGGTAAAGTGTACATTTCATGTGATTCAGAATCCACCGGGCAGGAAATACGTGTCTTTACGGAAGTTGGCTCATATGAAGGATCTGTCAGTCATGAAGATTTGATAAATATTGAAAGTGTCGCAGTGACAACGGATTATATCACAGCATTATCCGAAAACAAACTATATAGATTCGGAATGGATCTTCAATTCATTGAAGTGATTGACCTATTTGAACAGATCTTTACTTATAATTATGCTACACAATTATATGATGAAGCAACCATCACTAAACTTTGCAACAACAGAAATGGCGTATTCTTCTACGGTATCGCAGGGAATCAAATTTATAAGTTTGGGCAGTCTGGTGTTATTTTGGAATCATTCGGTGAAACTATGGTGAACTACATCAATAGTAGCATCTCAATTCCAGATGAATTATATTATGATAAGGATATCAGCGATTTATACCACGACATCAATTACAACCTGTTTGCTTCTTCTAAATATGACGTAGTTAAATATTACGACAGGGCTGAAGTGTATGATAGACTTCTGGACGATCTTAGTTTCAATATATATGACGAAGTATGGGATGAATCACAGTTGGATGTTGGACAAGATGAAAATACTACGTCTTGGATCTACAACCGTGTGTTTGACAGAATCTTAGACAATTTGAACATGTACCGTCTAGCTCTTAAAGGGTCGCAGGTTCTTATCAGTTCTAACACCTTTGAA
>Ga0208299_1002078_pt1 | contig 14034 bp, 17 predicted proteins | sample 15_taG_FD_184089 | JGI IMG/M metagenome (GOLD analysis project Ga0208299, IMG submission 184089) | Marine viral communities from the Subarctic Pacific Ocean - 15_ETSP_OMZ_AT15312 metaG (SPAdes) (version 2) | ecosystem: Environmental > Aquatic > Marine > Oceanic | place: Pacific Ocean | collected...
GTTAACATGTACATAACCGCCAACCCTTCTTATGTATCCTGTTGAGTATAACTCTTCTTCTTGTATCTCATCCACTCTGTCGGCAAGCTTTAATAATTGAAGTTGATTAGATTGACTCTTGTTCATTGTTTATACCTTTCCTTATATTAGTTGTTAAAATTTAATTAAGGAAGAGCACTATCGCCCTTCCTTTAATATTATCGTCATTTTAATGACATTGGAACCATGGTGTATCTTTAAATAATGCGATAGAGAGCATTTCTACTCCCTATCACAATTATTAACTACTAAAATTCTAATTCATCATTAATTTCTGCAGTTTCTTCTACTGCGTCGGTTTCATCTTGTGAAGCTTCTACACGAGGTGTGTCTATTGAAGAACTATCATCTTCACTTGTTGAGTTTGCCTTATGCTCTGAAGAATCAGCAACGTAAGGGTCTTCTGGTAATTGATGTCCTGCTTGACGAAATGCTTGCATAATTTTGGCTTCAAAATCAGGCTCATTAGTCATACCTAATACAGGTGTTGTATATGTAATTACAGTTTTATCATCAATATCATATGGATGTACTTTTCGAGTTACTATGTCTCCGGGAACTTGTTCTCCTTCTATAGCATCGTACATGTATTCCATCTTATTGTCAAGATAGGACTCTTTCCATCTTGTAATAGTACCTGATAATCTTGGTACTCTAACTTTAATCATCTCTCCTGTTTCTGAATCTGGAACATATGAATGTGTTGCAGTTTCGAGATTGATTATTTTAAAATCTTTAGCTCTCTTGTCTTGTTGAAGTCCACTGACTTTTGTTACTTTTAATAATTTTGTCATCTTTAAATTCTTTTTAATTTATTTACTATTTAATTTATTTACTATTTGAACCCTTCACACTAAACAATAGATTATATTAATTAAAGTGTAAAAGTATAATTATATTTCGTATAAACAAACATTGTTGATATATATTTAATTATACGAAATATAATGTGGGATATATTATATGGGCTATCTGTAAAGTATATTGTCGATTTCCACTTGGAATTCGTGTATAAACTCTATCCTTGCTTGAATAATATTTATGAGTATTAGTACTGCATATGATGTGCATACTACGAACATGAATAACTTTTCATCTGTATCCAACTTAGGGATATACTTACCTATTAGTTTCTTCATGATTAAAATGGTAATTCTAATTGTGCTGGTTCTACCATCGATTGTAATTCTTTTATCATATCCATGTCTCCGAATATGAATGCGTCTTCTATCTGCTCTTTAAAGTAAGGAAGCTCTGATAGTAACTCATCTCTAAGTGGTGAGCTCTTCACTACATTGAATTTACCTTGAGATATCAATGCCTGTCTCTTCTCTTCAATGAAATACTGATGTGCTATGAAATCTTGTTCTGCTCGTAAGTAAGATTGTTCACGTTCGTGGTTCATCTCGTTAATTTCTTGTAGAAAGTGTTCTTTAATTTTTGACATTTGTAGTTTTATTTAATATTTGTGCTATGTAAATTGTAAGGGTAATTCCGAGTGGTCGGAACATAATAGTCTATATCAATTGTATCTCGATTTATAATGTTATTCCTATTTTGATACTAATTGTAGGTGGGGTACGTGGCACTCAGATTCGAGCACTACTGTCCGTTGTTCAACACTACTTAAGTGTCGTTTCTTAAGAGAGCGTTCTATGAATGCTCGAAGGTTCGAGGGAGTTGCGGAGCCTGCGACGCCAATAATAGGTGCCGAAAGGGCTTTAGCCCTTGAGGCTTGTCTTACTTTTCATTGTGTATGAGTTTAAGGTGTAAGACTTGCCGTTCACTGTTATGTACTTGTCATTTTTGTTTGTGCTGTGTTTGAACACCCGCGAGTAGTAATGTACATTCGTCATTGCTCTGAATTATTGGTTCGGACGTTAGAGGGAGTTACGAAGCTGCTTGCAGCTGAGTCAATGATAGGTGCCGAACAGCCTTAGCTGTGAGGCTTTACCCCCCAAGGACTACCCGAAGGTAATCCAAGAGAATACTTTACCGTCCTTAGAAGTGGACGGATCTATGGTGTAGTCGGCAGGAACATCTACAGTAGCACCAACCTTAAGAACAGGTGCGTCAGGTGTAGCCAGAACATACCCACGGTCTTCCTGAGTAATAAACTCATTGATTTTACGCGTGATCACGAGGCTGTAGGACTTGCCAGATTCACTCACTGCCACCACACGAGCGGTAACTGTCTTTACGGATGTATTAGCATCTTGTGCCATAATTAAGAATTTTTGTAGTACGAATCATTAGTTCATCGCAGACTTTCGAGAGAGTTCTAATTTTAGGTGCCGAGCGTAGCGAGGCTTATATTGGATTTTAGATTTGTCTTATTGTTGCCAGGGGGCATTCAAGCCGTTAGGAGTTGGGGGGAGTTTTGTTATAGATGGTACCCAAATTCACACCCCTGGAAATTTTTTTTAAAATTTTATTATTTGAAATAATATATTGTTTAACTTGGCTTTTTTTTTAATAACCTAAATTAATTGATATGATAGCTCATTTAGAATACTCCTTACCTGATGACAACCCTGCTTTTGAGGCAGCGATAAACGGGGACAAGTGGAAAAAGATTGCCACAGAATATCACGAGTATATAACCAATGAATGCTCTAAAGACACCTGCCGCTGTAGTTCGGAGGAATTATTAGAAAAGTTAAAAGGGGTGGCATACGATCACGGCATTACATTATAGCCGGATACTTTCAAGAATGTTTATTGGAAATTTTAGGAACATAGCTCTTAGAGTATACACCTGAAATGATCATTCCACCTTGTTAAGAACCGGGCACAGATTACCAGAGAAATATACATAAGGGTTTTTTCAGCTTAGTTTGTTGATTATCACTGAACTTAACTAAAAGTTAGGTGCGTATACGTACACCTTAAGGTGCGTATAGGTACACTAAGTACCCTTTTTGGGTGTATTTCAGCCCTCGTAATATAGTATAATAATATTATAATGTCAAGTGATTCTTAATTTATTTTCACTTGAATTTGAATATTTTTATTTATCTCGCTATATTATATTGCCTAATTCGATTTTATATAAATAATATTTCGCATACCTATGTGTAGCGTAAAGGTATTTAGTGTATATTTGCATACACCTTAAGGTGCGGTGAGATACACTTAAGGTGCCAGATTTTGGCACTAACTCATCTTCTTAGGGTTACAAACGAAAAAGCAATCAGTAATGAGAGTCAAACCATCGAGCTCTGCATCTTCGTGGGTATATCTAGGATGCAGGTATTACAAGACACCCGCCACAGTATTTTTAAAAACAGAATATTTTAATAAATCCTTGAATGCATACTTACTAGTGTTGCAGGATGAGGATGGAGATATACATGAGTTAATTTTAGAGGAGGAAGAAAATGAAAAAAACGGTAGTAATTAATTATGTCAAGGAATGGAAAGTACAGGAAGGCATAAAAATACCCGAGACTGGGTACAAGAAGGTAGACAACACCTTTATAAAGCAATACAACAATGCCATATATCTATTGGCTGGATTGAATAAGTCTGCTAGAGATCTATTGGACTATTTAATAAGGTTGATGGACAACCAAAACATGGTAGCTTCGAACTTCAAGATAAGGGATGACTTTATCGCCTTTGTCTCTAAGTGCACAGATGGTGACAATATGTACACTCACAACACTGTGAAGAAGGCATTTGCCACCTTATTAAAGAAGGAGCTAATTCTCCAGGGGGAGAAAAGAGGTTTATATAAGGTAAACCCTGAGTACTTTTTTAAGGAAGGAAATAGAGAGAGAATTGAAGAGATATCACTAGTGCTATCACGAAAAGCACTTAAATAAGTTATTTATGTATACAAACAAAGCAGCTGGGAAAACAGCAACCAACGACACAATTGTAAAATATAATTATCCCTGCTTTTGCGGGCAGAATTTCGGAGTATGTGACTTCAAGAATGAGGTAGCAATGAAAAGGGATGAAGATGGAGGCGCTAAGATCCGTCTTACCACACACTTAGAAGACAACACTAAGAGTGTACGCTATATCGAACTTTCCTTTATGGAACTGGATGGGGTCTGGAAGATATTAAAACACCCTTCCTTACATCGTTAATTTTAAAACAAATCAAATTTTTATAAAAATGGAAACAAGTAATCTTAATTACAAGCCTTTGGGCGCAACAATAGTTATTACTCTTCCTGAGATATCAGAGAAGACAGAAGCTGGCATTATTAAATCAGAAGAGATGATCGCCAAAGAAAGAAATGATTGGGATGGTTCTGCAGAAATCATAGCCACAGGTCCTGATTGTAAATATTGTCAGATTGGATATAAAGTCTTACTTCAAGATCAGGCTGTGATGAACCCTATTTCAAAAAAATTAGAGAATACTTTTCAAGTTGATGAGTATTATGTGCTAGGTTATTTTGAATAAAACCTAATTTTATTTCCCATATACATATTTTATATATTTTTACCCTCAGAAGGTGCAGAATTTAGATTAAATCTGCACTTTTCGGGGAACTATACGGGGACCTCTGTTTTTACCCTTTAGTTATAACTCTGATTATATGACTGTTACGAAGTTTAGTTGTGATCTCACAAGGATTCGAACCTTGACAGGCAGAATCAAAATCTGCAGTGCTACCATTACACCATGAGACATTCGGGCGGCAAAGATACGCGATTTTTTTTGATTACAAACAATTGTTTAAAGAAGTTTGTACTGCATGGAATCACATAAATTTGATTAAAAAAATAGCGTTAATACAGGGGGTACAGAGATAATGAGATTACCATTTTATAGAATTTTAATGGTAATAAAGTATAGGTATTATTAAAGTAGGCTGTAGAATTTAATAGGTATGGGATATGAATATTACAGAGAAAATAGTCAGAGGCAGAGTTTATATTAGGGTCCGATTTGGGGTAAAATCGGGTAATTTTGGGGAACTATATGGGGAACTATTCGGGGAACTGGGGAGTCCACATGAGAGAGAGTTTTCACTTTCTACAGGTTTAAAAATTACCGATCAGAACAAAAATACAATAAGACCTCTTATTAATAATTATAAAAATGCTGTCGAAAGAGCGGTTGTATTAATTCAATATGCAAACAAACAAATAACAAAAGAAAATATTAAAATATATTTAAACCCTCCCACAGATAAAATTCAAGAACTAGATAAAAAGAGCTTTATACATTCCTACGATTCTTACATAGATTACAAATCAAAAAAAATTAAAGCACAAACATTAAAAGGATGGAAATCCCTAGCTCGTGCATTAAGAAAATTTGAGAAGTACGACAGGTCGGTTTTAAAAATTAATACTTTTAACAATAAGAAGTTTGAACAGTTTCTCCAATATTGTCACCTGGTCTTAGAACACCATGATAATTATCTATCTAAAAACTCCTCTAGAATGAAATCATTCTTGGTCTGGGCAGCTCCGGAAAAAGATTGGAGCTTTGTCAGACATAAAAGTTACACTCCTGAAGTTGTCTATATATATAAGGAGGAATTCGAGAGATTAAAAACAGCTAAACTGCCAGAAGGATCATACATGTCTAAAGTGCGAGACCTGTTTGTGTTTTGTTGTGTCACCGGCATGGGGTATGCAGACTCTCAAGTATTGAATGAGTCAAACCTAAACCAAGGGCTTATAGAATACAGAAGAATCAAAACTGGAAGTAGAGCAGTGACTCCTTTGAACAATATAGCTCTAAAGATAATGCAACGATGGGGAGGATACCCTCCTAAAATAAGTAATCAAAAATATAATACCTATCTAAAGGTCCTATTCAGGCACCTGGAATTTGAAAGACCCGTTAAAGTATTTATCAAAAGCTTCGGCAAGATATATAATATGGAGTACCCCTTATGTGATATTATAAAATCTCACATGGCTAGAAAAACATTCGTTATGCTTCTTCTTAATAAGAAGGTACCAATCCAAGATATTATGGATATGAGTGGTCACTCGGATTACCAGAGCATAAAGCCTTATATTAATATACATAGAGAACATGTAAAGAAGTATAAAAATCTTTTTTACTAAAAAGTATATATAATATACCTATCTATTTCAATTAAACACTTTATTGTTTCGTATATACATATTAATTTTATATATTTGTACTCTTAAACAAAATATAATATTGAAATGCGAACTGAAAAAGCAGGTGTATATTTCCTTCTTGACAACTTTGGAGACGATCCAGGTAGCCAGGAGGTGAAGTTTACCGAGAAAAATACCGATGGATCTTTCAATCCCGGTACTACCAATGAAGAAGTAATTCAAATGCTCATAGATAGGTTTTATTTTCTACAAGGATCTAACTGGTCCTCAGAAAATGCTACTGTAATATTAATGTTAAAGTCTATTCGTAAGTTATTAGGGAAAAGGCTTAGTAAAAAAATAGGTAAAGTAAAAAGATACAATGAGTTCATCGCTAAAGATTCAGATACCAACAACTCCTAATACAAGAGTTAAAGATTATTTAAACGCTCTTAACGGAATACTAAATCTTACGTCTCGAGAATTGGACGTATTGGAGGAGTTATATAAATATGATCCTATTAATGCTGCTACTGCAGATGCTAGAATACATGTAACAAGCCAGTTACATTTAAAATCAGTCGCAGTACTTAATAATTTTATTAAAGCCATAGTAACTAAAAGTGCTTTAGTAAGACAACAAAAAAACGGAAAGGGTAAATACACCTATCATCCGGCTTTGTTGAATATGGAAAATAATACAAGTGTCTTGTTTCAATTCTCTGAATAGTTATGGCTACACGTAATGAGATTAAACACGCGCTATGTAAAGAGATAGCCGAAGATTTGGGTGGAAGTGTTACTGAGGTAAGTAAAGTTGTGGAGTCTCAGTTTAAGTTTGCTAAAGGAGTAATCGCCACGGGTGATTTCCAGCCTGCAAAGCTTCCCTACATTGGAAAATTCCACGCATTGCCTGGAAGAGTTAGAAAAATAAATAATATAAATGCTATTATTCAGAGAAGAAGGATATCAGGTGATAGTTGATCCCGAGATCAAGATTATAAGGGAGTTTAAAACTATATGGACACGAGATAAAGATAGAAAAAAAAGAGGGGCTTTCAATGAGTTTGCATATATATATCATATGCATGACTATAAAAGCCCTTATTCAATCTATTCTGAAAAGGAAAGAGAAGGGCGTATATTAAAGGAACTAGGGTTCAAACCAGATTATAAACCAGACGGTGTACTTAAAAAAGCATGTGACAAGTACATTGAACTACAGCAGACTCCAGCCATTAAGTCATTAACGGCTATTAAAGAGGGACTGCTTTCTTCCGCTCATGTAATTAACTCCTTGAGGGTTAAAATCGACGAAGCACTTGAGCAGGAGGAAAACGATGATGAGGAAGCTCCCGATATCACTTCTATTGTAAGGAGTGTTACGCAGCTTTTGGATCTGAGTGAAAAGATTCCAAAGGCTATCGATACTATAACCGCTCTTGAGAGTAAGGTTAAAAAGGAACAGTCCAATGAGACTCGTATAAAAGGTGGTGGTACTAAAGGTATGTTTGAAGACTAATGAAAATAGATCCAAAGCTAATAATAAGTGGTTGGTTTAACCTAACTCTTGATAAGTTTAATATGTTAGACCAGCAAACTAAGAACATGGCAGCTGAAAGGTTTTCCTTTTGTGATACCTGTAAAATAAGAGACGGTAAGATATGCAGTCCTAAGCGCAGTCTTGATCATGTGGTTACCAAGCAAAAGACTCCTGGATGTGGGTGTGTAATAAGTGCGAAGGTTATGTCTAAAGACTCTAAATGCCCGATAGGGTTGTGGTAATGTTTACAAATACTATAGATTTCAGGCGTGAAGCCGAACACTTTTTAAAATACGGATTTTATTGTCCTGATCCTCCAGGTACAGCCCCGTACTTTCAGTACTGGTCTGAACAGTTAAAAAGATGTACTGAAGGATATAGTGTTGGAGGACAGTATATAACTGGTCATCATTATTTTTATTTGAATTTCTCCCAGATTAAGTTAACTAAAACAGAAGGTGGGAAGGTAGTCTCAGTATCTTCTAAGATTGTGAATTTCCCGGACTTCTGGGATGGAGATTATAAGTACTTCATTGCTCTGGAAGAAGCTAAGAAGTTGGGAAAACATTTAATTGTTTCCAAAGCTAGGCGTAAGGGATTTAGTTATAAGAACTCCGCTGTGGCAGCTAATCTTTACAATACAGTTAAGAATTCATACACTCTTTTGGCAGCGTATGATAAGAAATATCTATACCCAAAAGGTATTATGACTATGACCATTGATCACATGAACTTCTTAAACCAAAACACTGGATGGGCAAAGCGTAGGCAGGTAGTTGATAAACAGAACCATAAACGAGCTTCCTACTATGAGTACATTAACGGACAGCCCGTAGAGAAAGGATATAAGAGTGAGGTAGAAGCTATTACCTTTAAAGATAATCCAGATGCAGCCAGGGGAAAAGATGCTACAATGATAATCTTTGAAGAGTGTGGAGTATTTGATAATTTGAAGGATACCTACATGGCAACAAAACCATCTGTTGAAGATGGGGGAGTTACAACTGGTCAGATGGTACTCTTTGGAACTGGTGGTGACATGGAAGGTGGAACAATCGACTTTGAGAGTATGTTCTATAATCCGGATACCTATAACTTATTTGCATTTGACAACGAATGGGATGAGGGAGCACATGGAACTAATTGTGGATTCTTCTTTCCTGACTACCAGAATAAGGTGGGTTATATGGATAAACATGGTAACTCATTGATTCAGGAGGCTCTGACTGCAGAAAATGCCAGACGGGATCAGATAAAGAAAGATTCGAAAGATCCTGGAGTTTTAGACAAGCATATAACCGAGTACCCATTTAATCCTAAAGAAGCATTCTTACAGACTTCTCATAATATGTTTCCAACGGCAATGCTTAACGAATGGAGGAACTCCCTGCAACGTACCGGTATATACAAGAATGTAGGTGTATATGGATATGTTTATACATCAGGAACTGGAGAGGTTAAGTTTAGACCCTCCGATAGTGCTTATCCAATAATAAAATTTCCCCACGATAAGGGTACTAATGTTCATGGATGCATAACAGTATGGCAAACTCCTTATAGAGATATGAGTGGTAGCATTCCTGATAACCTATATATAATAGTGCATGACCCCTATGCACAGGATGGTGGAAGTGGTAAATCTCTGGGCGCTGCCTATGTAATGAAAAGAGTTAACCCTGTATCCAAACCAGATGACATGATTGTAGCTTCTTATATAGGAAGACCTGACACACAGGATGAATACAATGCAAATCTTTTCCTATTAGCTGAATATTATAATGCTAGGATTGGATTTGAGAATGATCGTGGTGAGGTGATACCCTTTGCAAAACGAACAAAAAATTTAAAGTGGTTACTACCCGAGGCTGAAATATTTGATAAAACTTCTAATATTTCAATAAGAAAGCTCGGGAGGACCTATGGAACTTCAATGGGAAGTAAAGAAAGAAAAGGTCAAGCAGAAATTTATTTAAGAGATTGGTTAAAAACACCACGTGGAACTTCAGAGTCTGGAGAAAAAAAGCTAAATTTGCACTATGTTTACGACATAGCATTATTAGACGAACTTATCAAGTACAACCCGAAGGGTAATTTCGACAGAGTTTCAGCACTACTTATTGGCATGTTTAATCTTATCTCTCTCTACAACAAAAATGTAGAGAGGGAGCAAGAGGACAATTCCGAAGGTCTCTTTTCGCGTGAACTATTTATTTAAAACTTGGTACGATGAGTCAAATACCCAAACAAAAAATATCCACGTCTAAAAAAACAGACGAATGGGCTAAGAAATGTTTAGACGCTTATATTGAAGAGTCCTCATTTGCTGATGGCAGCAGATCGGATTTGCTTTCCTTATATAGATTGTATAATGGTCAAATAGATAAAAGCGCCTATAGCTATGTACTTAACCCATACAATTCTCCTAATAGCACTGGAAAAACTAGAAATTTTCCAGCTAAACTTCGTAACTATAATATTGTAAAACCCGTGGTGGATTTACTTGTAGGTGAAAAGGCTAAGAGATCTAATGGCTTTACCGATTTTCAAGTTGTAGTTAGAAACGCTGATGCTAAATCCAAACAATTAGAGGATACCCATAATGCAGTGCTGAAAAACCTGCAGCAAAGGTTTATTAATGAACTCAATGCACTAGGGCAAGAAACAGGGCAGGAGTCTCAAGAGGTACCACCTCCGGAGAGTGTTGCAGAGTTTGCAGAGGCTAACTATAAAGATGCAAGAGCCATTATAGGACAACAAAGTCTAGGATACCTTAGAGATTACCTGGATTTGGATGATAAATATCAAACTGCATTCTTTGACTGGCTGGTAACAGGAAGCGTATATACTTATAAGGATATATGTATGGATGAAGTTGAATATGAAATTGTTTCCCCTATAGATATAGACTTTCAAAAATCTCCTGATCTTGAATATATAGAAGATGCTGACTGGGTAGTTAGAAGAAAGTCAATGAGTGTTAATAATATCATTGATGCATTTTATGATGTTCTAACGCCTGATCAGATTGACTCTTTGGAAAACCCTAGAACAGGGGACGGCGGAACTTCATTAAGGATACCATTTTTAAAGTCTCAGGCTTCTGCAGATGCAATGACCAACCACAGTGTGGATGTTATGCATGTAGTATGGAAATCCTTTAGAAAGATTGGTATTCTTATGTATACTGATGAGATGGGCATACAACAAGAGATGGAAGTTGATGAGTACGCCAAGTTTGATAAATCTTTAGGAGAAAGTATTAAATGGTACTGGGTAAACCAAGTATGGGAAGGGTATCGTTTAGGTAATGATATTTATGTAGGCATGCAACCAACACAGGTGCAAAGAACCGCACTCACAAACCTTTCTAAGTGTAAACTCCCTTACAACGGTAGATTGTACTCTGCAAGACATGCAGATAATACATCGCTAGTTAATATGGGATCAGCCTATCAATTATTATATAATGTATTCCATTATAGGTTAGAGTTGTCAATAGCTAAGAATAAGGACAAGATAGCTCTTATTGAAATGAATACCATTCCAAAGAAACAGGGATGGGATGAAGATAAATTTATGTACTATGCTGATGCGATGGGATTTGCATTTATAGATTCCACGGCTGAAGGAAAGGGAGGAGAACGAGTTGCCTTTAATCAATTCCAGGTTCTGGATATGAGTCTAGGTCAGTACATAGCCGCGCAGTTTGAACTTCTTATGGCAGTTAAACAGGAGTGGGAAGATTTAATAGGCATAACAAGACAACGCAAAGGGCAAGTAATGGCGTCTGATGGCGCCGGAGTTACAGAAAGGGCAGTTTTCCAATCATCTGTAATGACAGAAGAGCTTTATAGGAAGTTCGATAAGTTCGTTGAAAAGGAAATGCAGGGATTCATAGACGTTGCCAAGTTTGCATGGCAGGGAGGTAAAAAATCTTCCTATATTAATAGTGATTATAAAAGCGAAATGTTAGATATAGATGGCAGAGAGTTTGCAGAAGCAGAGATTGCCGTATTTGCAAAGAATTCCTCTAGGGAGAATACAAAGCTGGAAACCTTCAAAAACATAGCTCTAAGCTTCGCACAAAATGGAACTAACCCATCTACAATTGCTGAAATTCTTGACACTGACAATTTCTCTAATATTAAGCGTCTTACTAAGGTTGCTGAGCAAAAACAGCAAGAACTCGCACAGCAGCAGCAAGAACAGATGGATAAAATGGAATCTCAAAAACTTGAAGTTGAAAGAGAGTTACATGAGGATAAACAAGCTCATGAATCGCTTGAAAACCAACTTGATAGAGATAATAAGATCCAGCTTGAATCTATGAAAATAGCTGCAAGCCAAGAAGATCAAGACCAGAACGATAATGGTATTCCAGACTATATTGATGTTCAGAAGGTAGCCTTAGAGGAGAAGAAGTTAGACTCTTCAAATAAACTACAAGAACGTAAACTTGATATAGAGGAGAAAAAACTAAGCCAAGCGAATAAGCCTAAAAAATAATATATATATATAAAAAGTATATATTAAAAGGTTTTCTTTTGATATTTTTATAATAAACGAAATATAATTTTATTTAATTAATTTTACAACCGAATGAAAACAGAAAAACTAGATTTAAGCAAAATAAATGTAGTCAACTTGTTGGATGACAGCCTTCCTGGGGATCCGTCCTCAGAAGATGACGTTGCCAATAAGGATAATGAAGAAGCTACAGAAAACGTTGATGAAACCCCGGTAGAAGAAGAAGCTGTAGAGGCATCTAAAGATGATGATCAGGAACCTTCTGAAGAAGAACACCAGGCTGAAAAAGCTCAAGACTCGGAATCTGGAGATGTATCCATTATTGACGAGCTTAAGCAAAGGCTCGGATATGAGTTGGAAGGCGACTTTGAAGACAGTGTTGATGGACTCTTAGAGTTTACAAAAGGTACTGCAGATCAAATGGCGCAAGACCAAATTGAAACGCTCTTTGAAAGGTTCCCAGATGTGAGGGAATATATGAATTATAGAGCTGATGGTGGAGATGCTAAAAAGTATTTCCAAATAAGCAGCTCTGAGACTGACTACTCTAATTTAGAGGTAAGTAGTGACGATATTAAAACTCAAAAAGCCATTGTTTCTCAGACTTTAGAAGACCAAGGCTTTTCACCCGAGGAAATCCAAGAAACATTAGAAGACTATGAGGATGCGGACATACTCGAGAAGCATGCATCTAAAGCTCTTAAAAGGCTTCAGAAAAAACAAGAATCTGCTAAAGAAAAGCTTATTACTACTCAAAAGGAAGAAGCTGCCAAAGCGGCGCAAGAAAATGAAGCCCGATGGAAAGAAATCTCAGATATTGTAGATAACGGATCATTAAACGGGCTAAACGTTCCACAAAGAGAAAAGAAGAAATTCTTTGAGTGGTTAGCAGTACCCGTGGATAATCACGGAAACTCACAACGCACTTTAGAGCGCGATAAGCTAGATCAGGAAACTATGCTGGCTTTGGAATACATTGTATATAAGGGGTTTGATTTAAACAAACTCGCTGAGAACACAATGAAAACTGCTAAAGCTCAATCCTTACGGAAGAGATTAGGAGGCGCTACTACTGCATCAAGTAGACTAAAGGGTGGAAAAACACAGAGAGCTGGTATTTCGTTGCCAACTCTGGATGAAGTATTTTAGAAAACCAAAGTAACCAATAGATTATCGCAGTGTTGTAGATTTATAGCAAGTATAGAAGGTTAAGACTAAATATTACTTTTTATTAATTCTATAATCAAACAAGATGGCATCTGATAATTTGAAAAAGCTTCGTTTATACGAAGATCATTTTAATGCTGAAGGGATGACAGACGAGAATTCGCTGTCAAATGCCCTATTAACTCAGCCAGACGTATTGTCTCCAGTCTTGACTCATCTGGCAGGGCGCGAAGACAAACGTTTTCCTCTTTCTTTCTTAACTGAAGGATTGGGTAATATTAAATATATTCAGGATACTGAATATGACTATCCTGTAATGGGACGCCTTAACAAGAGTGTTATGGCAGTTAGCCTCGAAGCCGGAACTGGTGTAGGGCACACACGTCTAAAAGTAAAGTTTGCGGAGAAATGGTTCGTTAAACAATACATTATTGAATCTCCAACCGGACTTCAGTTCCGTGTTATGGAAGACCCTGTTGAAGGTCAAGGTGGATGGGTTTACACCCTACAAATGGTAACTAGTGACGCAGCTGACGCTGTATCTTCTGAAGACATTGATGGTCAAAGTTTCGTTCAGTTATTTGCACCAACTGCTATGAGTGGATCTCGTGGAAACGAGAGTACATGGGTAGCTCCTTCAAAAATGCGTAATCAGATTTCTTTAATTAGAAAATCTTATCGCTACGAAGGTAACGCTCCTAACAGAGTTGTTA